>TARA_R110001592_G_scaffold363043_1_pt1 | contig 239435 bp, 234 predicted proteins | sample TARA_R110001592 | Tara Oceans TARA_R110001592 (sample SAMEA4398387) | marine metagenome | biome: Polar Biome; feature: [SRF] surface water layer (ENVO:00010504); material: water (ENVO:00002006), including particulate matter (ENVO:01000060) such as... | depth 5 m
GCAACACCCGCCTGACCTGCCAGCCGTTAAACATTGCGGGCAAGCGATAATGCCCGCTTTGCTTGACAGTAGTCGTTTAGATGAAAGTGGTTTTGGCTATCGAGAAGGCCGCAATGTGCCAGTTGCGGCAATTAGGCACCCCAAATTTCAGGCATAAAAAGCCTGCACTGGGCAGGCGAGTTCATAGGGTGTTCGCTTAGGCTTTCTTTCGCCTCGACAAGCTAAGACCTGCAAGTCCCAGACCGAACAGTAGCAAAGTTGCCGGGGTGGGTGCGCTGGCCGGTGGGGCTGAATAGAGCGGCCAAATAGTAGTCGTACCACAACCGATACTCCCAGTTCCCAAGATGGGCTGGCCGACGATGGTATAATCGCAGTCTCTGCCCACCTGAATATATCCGCCGGAAAAGTTTGCGAATGCGTAGTAGGCTCCTCCATCCAAAAACGCAAGTGTCGCCACGCCTCCCGCGTCGGTAGTGATCGCGCTGCCTAAACCTACATATGTCATAGAGTTAGCGAAGAGGCCATATTCAAGCACCTCCATAGCTATGATCTCTGTGTTCAGAAAAGATTGCGATCCGCTTGACGTGCCGCCGTTATCAACCGTAATTTCGAGGGTAGTGGTTTCGCCGGTTCGACCGAATGCATCAAACGCAGGCATATCAAACGTGAATGACATAGGCACCGCTAGCGCGCCCGGTGATACCATCCACACCGAGCAGAATACTGCGACGGCTAATAAGACTCCTGATTTCATAATGGCCTCTCTGAGGGCATTAATGTTGTTATGGCTAGGCAAGCATATTCCGTGCCTCCCAAATAGAATCAATGACTTAGCTGCGTGCAGTATGGCAAGTCAGTGAAAGTGTAAAATTTTTCGACACTATGTTGGTGGCCGGAGTGCGTCGTTTTCTGCCGCAAACGGCATCACAAGGCGACCGGCAGCTTCTAGGCGATTTGGGCCCTCAAGACCTGACACAACACTCGGCCGCTATGGAGGGTAAAGGAGACATATGAATCCGGCAGTAGCTGTGAGCTTACGTCCCGGCGATTACTGATAAAAAATCTTGGGGGGGACTAATCCAGCTGAAAACGGCGTTGCCGCGCTGCACCAGCGCTGGATTCGTCCGATAGTAATTGCACCCGGGTAAACAGATTGGCCGCAGCCGTGTGCCCGGTGAGGGCGTCTGCTGCCAGCAGGATCGCGCCAGCTGTCCAGGTGGGTTTTTCATCCGGCCATAACAGATCTTCAACCAGCTGGTAGCCGGTCCAGTAGGAGCCGTCGTCAGTGCGCCACTGGTGCAACCAACTGTACACTTCCACTGCACGGGCGTGATCGCCGGCGGCAAGCAGGGCCATTACCAGTTCGCAGGACTCGGCGATCGTCACCCAGGGCTGCTGCTTCTCGCAGCGGCAGCCGAGGCCGTCTTCCACGAACTCATCCCAGCGGGATGCGAGCCTGGCCTGTGCCTCCCGGCCGCTGTAAACACCCGCGAGAACGGGGTAAAACCAGTCCATCGAGTAACGTGACTTGCTCGCCCAGGTGCGATCGAAGCGCTCGGGCTTGTGGCGCAGGGCATGGCCCAGAGCGGTGCGGGCACGGTGCCAGTTGGGCCGCCGCTGTTGCAGGGTATGGGCGATGTTTATGGCACATTCCAGGCTCTTGTAGATCGAGCTGCAGCCGGTCACCAGAGCGTCGCCCTTGGGTGTACCATCGGCCTCCACTGCCCAGTGGATCTCACCGTGCTCAGTCTGTAGAGAAAGCACAAAGCCGATGGCCCGATCTACCATGGGCCACATGGATTGCAGAAAATCGCGATCTTCGCTGACCAGGAAAAGGTGCCAGAGCCCGGTGGCGATGTAAGCGACAAAGTTGGTCTCGCGCCGCTCACAGTTGTCTATCTCCTCGCCGCGGTAGGATGCCCACCAACTGCCGTCTTCCAACTGCATGCGTGACAACCAGGCGTAGGCGCGGCGTGCGGCGTCGTATTCTCCGCCCACGGTAAGACCCATGGCGGCCTCCACATGATCCCAGGGATCTGCATAGCCGCCCTCGAACCAGGGAATTTCGCCACTTGCTTGCTGTGTATCGAGAATGAACTGCACAGTGGGGCGTAAAAATTCGTGAGGAAACAGGCCCCGGCTCAGATAGAGGCCGCTCACAGGGATGCCCCCTTGCGAAAATACATGACCACACTCTTGCCCATGACGGGATTCATAATTTTCTCCAGTACGCGGGTGAAGGCGGGCCGCTCCATAATGTCCCACACCAGCAGGCGGTGGTATTGCCGCACCAGCCAGTTGCTGTCGCGATTTTTCCAGAACAGGCACTTCAGCCACCAGAACGGCACATGCAGCGCATGAGCCCAGTGGCGGTGGTAATGGTCGAACCCCAGCCCCTCTATTTCCCCGCGCAGTTCGCCAGAACGGAAAATTCGCAGGTGTCCGCCCGGGGTGTGGTAATAGCCCTCGCTGAGGGCCCAGCAAATCTGTTCGGGCCAGCGCCGAGGAACACTGGCGCAAAACAGGCCACCCGGCTTCAACACACGTTCTATCTCTCGCAACGCCGCGTGGTAGTCGGGTATATGCTCCAGTACCTCGCTGCAGATAACCTTGTCGAAGGTATCATCTGCGAAAGGGAGGGCCAGCGCACTGGCTGAAGACAAACTGAATGATTTCGCAGCGTTGCCGGGTTCATCGAACGGGGAAAATTTTTCCCGGGTGGTTAGCAGGTCCGCCAGCGACAAATCCACTCCCACCGAGTGCACATCAGCGGCCACATAGGCGGAGATGACATGGCGGCCTTCGCCGCAACCCAAATCCAGCACCCAATCGCCGCTGTCCAGTGGGAAGTGCCCGAACTCAACCGTCTGCATGCAACACCTTCCGATAGTAGTCGACCATCTCTCCGGCACAAACATCCCAGCAGAAGTGGTCGAGAATACGCTGGCGGCCGCTGGCACCCAGCTCATCCCGTCGCCGCGGATCCGACAGCAGGGCCGCAATGGCATCAGCCAGGGCATCCACGCTTTTTGCCGGCACAATCACCCCCGCATCACCCACCACTTCCGGCAGGGCTCCCCCATCGGAAGAGACTACCGGCACCGCGCAGGCCATGGCTTCACCCGCTGGCAAACCAAAACCCTCATACACGGATGGCACCACGGCTATGGCTGCCTCGGCGTAGTACTGCACCATTTGCTCCGTGCTGATGCCGCTGACGAAGCGAACCTTGTCAGCGATACCGAGCTTACTAACCAGCCGCTCGGTACTGCCCCCGGGGCGCGGCCTGCTGACTACCAGTAATTCCAGCTCGGGGTATTGTTGCAGCAGACGGGCGTAGGCGCGCAATAAATAGCGCAGGCCCTTCAGGGGCGCATCGGCAGAGCAGGTCGCCATCAGACGCAACGGATTGCGCGGCACACCCGGCAGAGGCCGAAAAACCTCAGTATCAATACCGTTGTGCACCAGGCCAATACCCGCCGGCTGCAGGCCGAAATCCCGGGCGATATCCTGACGCGAGCAATCGGATACGGTGACTACATGGTGTAATTGCTTGACCACCTTCTTCTGCATGATCAGGAACGAGTGCCAACGCCGAATCAACAAACGTTGCCGCCAGTTACGGGCTGCCTTGAGGGCAATACGCAGATCGCTGGTAATCGGGTGGTGCACAGTGGTCACCAGCGGCAGGCCCATATCCTGAATTTGCAACATGCCGTAGCTGAGGCTCTGGTTGTCGTGAATGAGATCGTAGTCCCCGCCATGCTCGCGCAGGTAGTGCACCACGCGCCGCCCGAACGTGTAGGGTTCGGCAAATCCCCCGGTGAGCTTGCTGCACCACTCCATGATATCGGTGAGGGATGCTAGGTGGCGGGGTCGCAGGGACAAAAGGCCATTTTCGAACAGGTCCATGCTCGGCAGCTCGATAAGCCGCACCCGGGGGTCAAGATGCGGGTAGGGAGGGCCGGAAATCACATCCACGCTGTGGCCGGCATCCACCAATGCCTTGCTGAGGTAATTGAGATACACCCCCTGGCCGCCGGCAAAGGGCTGGCTGCGATACCCCAGCAGCGCAATGCGCAAGGGCCGCACTGCTGTCTGCCCGGCCAGGGCTCCCGAGCCCGCCGCTGGAACTTGCGCCGTGAGCTGTGCTGTATCAAGGTGCCTGATGACGGCTTCCCCTCAGTGGTGTGCCTGAAAACGTGGATGCGCGCTTTGCGCTGGAATGCGGGCGACGATACCAGCCACAAGTGGCACTTAGCATGTCGAAAGAGGCCACATTTTAATCAGCCGGTGGTGAAAAATCCACCCCCGTCAGTGATGTTCGGCAAATAGCCCCGGTCGCCACAAGCCGGGGTTTACCGCTATAATCCGCCGCTTTGACAAGGACTTCAGCCCATGACGGCCATCACCTACAAGGGCATCATCCTGGCTGGCGGGTCCGGCACACGCTTACACCCCCTGACCAGCACCGTCAGCAAACAGCTGATGCCAATCTACGACAAGCCGATGATTTACTACCCCCTGGCCACCCTCATGCTGGCGGGGATACGGGATATCCTGATCATCACCACGCCCCGCGACCAGCAGGCGTTCAGCGACCTGTTGGGCGATGGCAGCCAGTGGGGCGTAAATATTTCGTACACGGTTCAGCCCAGCCCCGATGGCCTGGCCCAGGCGTTCATACTGGGTGCCGACTTTATCGGCAATTCGCCCGCCAGCCTGGTGCTCGGCGACAACATTTTTTACGGCGGCGGCTTTACCAAAAAGCTGCGACATGCCGCAACCAGCGACCGGGGCGCTTCGGTGTTTGCCTACTATGTACAGGACCCGGAGCGCTACGGTGTAGTGAGTTTTGACGGAAAGGGTGTGGCCCAGGATATCGAGGAAAAACCCGCCAAACCCCGTTCCCACTATGCGGTCACAGGGCTGTATTTCTACGACAACGATGTGGTCGACATCGCGCGCAGCATTCGCCCGTCGGCCCGTGGTGAGCTGGAAATAACCGACGTTAACAAGGCTTACCTGGCCCGGGGCGACCTGCGAGTAGAGGTCATGAGCCGCGGCACTGCCTGGCTGGACACCGGCACCCATAACTCACTGCTGGACGCCGCCAATTTCATCCGCGTGGTAGAAGAACGGCAGGGCCTGAAGATTGCCTGCCCAGAGGAGGTGGCGTACCGCATGGGCTACATCACTGCGGAGCAATTACTGGGCCTCGCCGCCCCCCTGGAAAAGAGCGGCTACGGCCTGTACCTGCAGGCCCTGCTCAACGAGGATGGCGTGGTGTTCGATGAAATTTGAAGAGTCCCCATTGCAGGGTGTTTACCTGCTGAAACCACGGGTATTTGGCGACCAGCGTGGTTTCTTCCTGGAAAGCTGGAACGCCGATACGTTTCGCGCAGCCGGTTTCGATCTCACTTTCGTGCAGGATAACCACAGCCGCTCTGCCAGGGGCATTCTTCGCGGACTGCACTACCAGACCGAAAACCCGCAGGGCAAGCTGGTTCGCGTCACCTCCGGTGAAGTGTTCGACGTGGTGGTGGATTTGCGCCGCGCATCGCCAACCCTGGGCCAATGGTATGGGGCGTGGCTAAGCGCTGAGAACCACCAGATGCTATGGGTTCCACCCGGCTTCGCCCACGGCTTCTATGTCACTTCCGACTACGCCGACTTCCAATACAAGTGCACCGACATCTACCACCCCGCAAGCGAGATCTGCCTGGCCTGGGATGATCCCGCTCTTGCCATTGACTGGCCGCTGCCGGCCGGTGAGTTGCCCAGCCTGTCTGAAAAGGATGCAAGCGGCCGGGCCTGGGGAGATGTTCCGTTGTTTGACTGAGCTTTGCGAATTACAGCACTAACTAGCCCGGGCTTTTAAGCCAACAGCGGCCGCCACCACTCCTCGTTGGCAAAAAACCAGTTGAGCGTCTTATCCAAACCCGTCTCGAAGCTCTCCTGTGGCTCATAGCCGAGCGCACTGGTGATGTGCTGCGCATCAATTGCGTAGCGCCAGTCATGACCGGCGCGATCTTCCACAAAGGTGATCAGGTCCCGGGCACTGCCGCCAGAAGCGCCGGGCGCAGCGGGGAATCTCGCAGCCAGGGTGGGATCGGCGGCAAAGCGTGCATCCATGCAGTGACAAAGATGCTCCACAATAGCGAGATTGCTCCACTCGTTATTACCGCCAACGTTATAGGTCTCACCTACAGCGCCCTGCAGCAGCACCAGTTCGATACCGCGGCAGTGGTCTTCCACATACAACCAGTCCCTGATATTGCTGCCATCGCCATATACCGGCAGCGGCAGGCCCCGCAGCACGTTAGTAATACACAGGGGAATGAGCTTTTCAGGAAAATGAAATGGGCCGTAGTTGTTCGAACAGTTGCTGGTGCTTACCTGCAAGCCGTAAGTGTGGTGATACGCCCGAACAAGATGATCAGAGGCCGCCTTGCTTGCAGAATACGGCGAGTTGGGCTGGTACTGGTGTCCCTCGGCAAACGGCGCTGCGGTGGCTGCCAGGGAACCGTATACCTCGTCGGTAGAAACATGATGGAACCGGTGGGGCAAGGCGAGCTCGCCGCCCAGCCATACTTCGCGCGCGGCTTTCAGCAAACTGTGTGTCCCCACCACATTGGTTTCAATAAATGCGTCGGGGCCACTGATGGAGCGATCGACATGGCTTTCAGCGGCAAAATGCACAATCGTATCCACCTTATGTTCGCGCAGGGTGGCCAGTACACGCTCGTGGTCACAGATGTCCGCGTGTACAAAACTGAAGTTGGCTTGCCCCCGGAGACTCTCAAGACTGGCGAGGTTACCGGCGTAGGTTAGCGCATCGTAAGCCACCACCCGGTCAGAGGGGTGTTGGCTCGCCCAGTAGTGCACGAAATTGGCGCCGATAAACCCGGCAGCGCCTGTCACCAGCAGGGATCTACTCATCTTGTGACTCCTTGAAATCTGCCAACATATTGCGCAGCTGTACTCGCCACTGCACACCTTCAAGCCCCAGATCCTGCCTGCTTTGAGTGGTGTCCAACACACTGTAACGCGGGCGTGCCGCAGCAGTGGGGTATTCGCTGCTGGTAATCGCCCTAATATGCACCGGCCGCTGGAGTATCCCGAAATGACTGGCCTCTTCAAAAATGGCCAGGGCAAAGTCGTACCAACTGCATTCACCGGTATCACTCCAATGGTGAATACCACACAACTGGGGCCGCGCTGCGGCCGACCACAACGCGCTCGCCAGGCCCCTTGCCCAGGTGGGTGAGCCGACCTGATCGACCACCACCGCCAGCTCCTCGCGCTCGGACATCAGCCCCAACATGGTTTTAACAAAGTTGTTACCAAAGCGTGAATACACCCAACTGCTGCGCATTACCAACGCCTCGGCAAAGGTATCCAGTACTGCCCTCTCCCCCGCCAGCTTGCTGCGGCCATACTCTCCCAGCGGAGCGGTAGGTGCATTGGTGGGATAGGCTTGCAGCGATTCCCCGTCAAAGACGAAATCGGTGGACACGTGCAGCAGGCGAATCCCCAGGTGTTTGCAGCTGCTCGCCAGATTTGCCGGGCCCACTGCATTCGTGCGCTGAGCCGCCGGGGCATCGCCTTCTGCGGCGTCTACCGCCGTGTAAGCAGCGGCGTTGATAACCACCCGGGGATGCAGTGCCTCCAGGCGATTGGCAACAGCCTCTGCATCACCGATATCCAGTTCCCGCCGGGTCAACGCAATACACTCCGTCCCGGGGTCCGCAGTCAACACCAATTCCCTGCCCAATTGCCCGCCGGCGCCCAGCACCAACACTCTCTGCTTCAAAACATCTCCTCTGGCCCCGAAAAGCTGCGCTTTATTAGCGCTGAATCGGGAGGCTATCTTATACTGAGGCTGCAAGGATGCCTACTTGCAGCCCGAAGGAACAAACGCACGTGACAGACAGCCTGGACAGGGAAGAAGATCTGCGCCGCTATGCCCTGCAACTTACCGCTGGGGAATTACCGCCGGGCTGGGATATAGTAAAGACTTCATCCTCATGTCTGGTGGCTTGCAACCCCTCACTGCAGGCCTACTACAAGGAATTCCCTCTACCCAGCCCCCTCGATCGCCTCGCCGCTGTGCTGCGTGGAAGCCGCGCCTCGCGCTGGCGTAAACACAGTGAAGCCCTGAAATACGCAGGCATCGAAGCACCAGAAAGTCTGGCCTGGGGGAAATTGCCAAACGGCAGAGAATACCTTTTCACCCGCGCGGCAGCCGGGCGGGATGTTGCGACCTGGCTGAGAAAAACCCTGACGGAAAGGCGCGGCGACGCACTGACCTCCCGGCGACAACTACTTGAAGCCCTGGGCATTTTTATAGGGCGCCTGCATGCGACCGGTTTTCTGCCGGGTGACCTGGAGCCCAGTGACGTGCTGGCAGAACTGCGTGACGATCGGTTTCAGTTTACCCTCATCAATAATGAGCACTCGGTAAAGAAACTGCCCCCGCCGGGCCGGATGCTGCTGAAAAACCTGATGGAGCTGAATTTACTCCCGCCCTCAGCCCTAACCCGCACCGACCGCATGCGCTTTTTAGTGGCGTGGAGACGCCAGATGAGAAATTTGTCGCCTATAGAAATAAAAGTACTCGCCGCCGAGGCCTACCAATGGGCCATGCGTTTACTGCACGAAAGAGGCCAGCTATAGCTCTGCCGGCAAGGGTGAGAGCTCACCAGCTCCCGGCGATGTCCGCCGCCATCATTGGCGCCATGCCATCAGTTCTGCTAACGTCAGCAGGACGGAATAGCCATACCGCACCGACGTCAACTACGAGGACAGGCCTTTGTCATTTACCGCCAACACCATAGAGGAACTGAACCTGCTATTGCAGTTTGACAGCTCAACGCTGGACCGCGGCATAAAGGTGCATTCCAACGCCCGCCCCGAAGTTATCGCGGCGTGCGGAAACCTTTTTGCAAGGGGGCTTGTAGATCAGCCAGATGGCGGGTACCTCACTGACGCCGGCATCGAAGCCCTGGCTCATGCGCAGAGTCTGGCCGGCCTGCTTAATGACAAAGAACCCGCCTGAACCGGAGAGCGTATAATCTTGTTACATACACCCGCTGCAATGTTAAAACAAACTGGCGACCTGCCCTTTGTTAACCTGGATGACAGCTTTCCCTTCATTGACGAGGGCAGCTTTAAACTCCAACTCCTGCAAGTAAACATCGAAGCCGGGTTGTGGGTAATACGGACGGTTTTTGCCCCAGGCACAACCGTTCAGAAACATAAACACACCGGGGAAATATTCGCCTTCACCAGTTCCGGATCCTGGTACTACCAGGAATACCCGAACGATATCAATGTAAACGGCTCTTATCTGTACGAGCCGGCCGGCTCTATTCACACCCTGCATGTACCCAGCGCGAACACTGAAGATACTGAGGTATGCTTTGTTATGAACGGCGCAAACCTCAACCTCAATGTCGCCGGAGACGTTGAGAGTGTGCTGGACGCGGGCGCTATACTGGAAGCCTATCTAAGCCTTTGCGAGGCCCAGGGGGATGGCGTACCGGACGTAATAGGTTGCGCTTGATGCGTTGCGTCACCCTAACATTCAATCCTCGGGAGTAGGGTTCCCGTACTGCCTGAAAATATTTTCCCGCTGACACGCAAATGCCATGAGCTCACTCTTGATACGCGAATTCCAGGAAGCCGACAGAGTAGATGTAATCACCCTCTGGACAGACTGCGGCCTGGTTGTGCCCTGGAATGACCCGGATAAGGACATCGACCGAAAATTGAAAGTTGACCCTGCGCTTTTTCTTGTCGGCCGTGACGACGATGGCGTGGCCGCCACGGTGATGGGGGGCTACGAGGGCCATCGCGGCTGGATAAATTACCTGGCCGTCAGCACGTCGAAACGGCGCAGGGGTTATGGGCAGGAAATGATGCAGGCCGTTGAGCAACGCATTGAGGCCCGGGGTTGCCCCAAAATAAACCTGCAGGTAAGAGCTTCCAATTCTGCAGTGGTCGCCTTTTACCAGGCCCTGGGTTACCGCATTGATGACGTCGTAGGGTTGGGCAAACGGCTGGCGACCGACGCACAAACATGATCGATACCACTCGGGTCAGGTAGCCCGGCTCGCCATAAGCCCGTTACGCGCGCAACTCTACCCGCCACGGAGGATTCAGGCGGTTTTCACCCGCCCAGTAGAGTTTGATTTTATTGCCCGAGGGGTCGTGCAAAATCGCTTCTCGCCACAAATAGCTCATATCCGTGGGATCCTGATCAAATACCAGTCCCTTCGCTTTCAGCGCACTGACAAGCCCACCCAGATCCTCGTGCTCAAAATAGATAACCGCGGTGTTTTCGCTATCGCCGGTATCTAGGCTGAGGGAAAACGTCGATACACCTTGCGTACATTCGAAGCGTGCATAATGCGGTGAATCCACTATTTGCAGAAACCCCATTGTGCGGTAAAACCTAGTAGCCTTTTCCATGTCCTTTACGGGAAGCGTAACCTGATTCATATTCATAGGCTGGTCTCCAAAGCGCTGTATATACCTGAGTGAGTGTATCGCTTGCCAGGCGTATCAATATCTCGCATTACAGCAGTGCCGGGTAGCTGATGCCGGACTTGCTCTTATGCCTTGTGCGAATCACCGCTACAGGCCGTCTTATTTGATCCAGTAAGGTCTCCCGCGAGTAACGAATACTCATGCAGTAATGCTTAAGAAACGTTTCATACTGGCCGGAGCTTACAACCAGCGCTTCGGCGTCCGCTGTAAAACGGGCTATGTCCTGCAACTGCCGGGCATGGAGTGAGGAGCCTGGCGCACCTGCCGTGCCAACCCTGCGCACATCTTCCAAATCCACCAGGTAACACAGGTCGCCACTCCACAACAGATTGCTCCACTTGCAATCACCATGAGAAAAGCCCGCCAGGTGCAAAGATGAAAGCGTTTCACCGGCTACTCGCATATACCGCGAGGCCGCTTCCTTACCGGGCCGCGCGAGCCACAGTGCCCGTAGGTCACGACTGTCTTCGATACCCTCTGTAAGCAGCAATAGTGCGCCGGGAATCCGCACGCACGCTCTTGGAACGGGCACCCGAACGCCCGCCCGCAGCAGCTTGTTGGCGGCATCAAAGCTGCGAATCCCGCGGCCAAAGGCAAATCGAAAGCCAATGTTCTGCATGGCGGACTTGGCTATATAGAGTTTCAGAAAACAGGCCTGCCCCCGGATGCCAAGCAAGCCCACTCTGCTATACCTGTCGTTTTTCAGCAGCCGGGTGTGTTGTTCCATCCAGCCCGGCATATCAACAGGCGGGTCTGGCAGGTGTTCACGCAGCCCGGGCGCCCAGTCATCGCCGCGAAGAACACCATAGGAATCAGACATGGCCACTAAGCGGCAGCGGTGGTGCAGCCCCGTTTGCCTTGCGATACAACTTCGCCGCGCGTTTTTCTACCCTGCGCCACATACGCCGGTCGCGGCCCAGTGCCCTGCGCAGTCCACCCTCGCTGTAATGGTGCATGAAACGCAACAGATCGCGCCTGCTCAGACCGCAGTCCATGGCGGAAAAATATAAGCCCGCGAGGTCCTTGATCCGCCAACGGCGGGGGGTTTTCTCCCGTATCTGCGCCCGGTGCAGGTCGATCAGATAGCAGCGTACTTCCTGTTCCTCAAAGCTGGATTCATCGAGATGAAAATGGCAAAGGTAGAAATCGCGGTGGTTAATGCCCGCCCCATGCATACGCCTGGCCACGTCCGCCACCGCGCGCAATAGCCGCCCACGGACTCTGGCAGGGGGCGGCTCTACTACCCAGTTCGCACAGTAGTCTTCCAGCGTTACCGTGCCCGTCAGCTCTGCGGTCACAATCATCGAACGCAGCGCGGCCGGGTTCCAGCCCTGCAGGGCATAGGCAGCAACCGTCAGCGTATACACACCGGCGCGCTGCAGGGCCAGCACCGCTTGATATTCATTGCTGGCTGATATCACGGGCAGGCGCAGCTGCAACAGGTTCTTGCAAATCTCAACCCAGCCAATACCCGTATGCAATTTCAAAAAACAGGATTTTTTACGGTACAGAAACCGCAGCGTTTTGCGCCCTTCCTTGTTGCGGTACACATCGGTCGGCTGCGCTTCAGCGGCAACTTCACCCGCCCATTTCAGCAATACGCGGGCGGAGCGGGCCCGCGCCAGTTCACCCTGCGCAAAACCCTCGGCCAGATAGTATTCAGCCACCGCTACCAGCCTCTTTTCGCTGGATAATCTGTTCGATCAAAGCGGCCCCCGCGCTGTGCAATGAATATAAGTCTGTAGTTTCAGCGTAGTTCAGGCCGCGCGCTCTGCACGCTGCCTGAACGTCTCTATCAAGCATTGTTGCCAGTGCAGCATCCAGTGCGCTCTGGTCAAAGGGGGCGGACAAAAGTAGCCCCGCGCCAGCAGTTTTGATGTGGTTGGCGTACCCACATACATCAGTCACCACTAGCGGCAGCCCGGCGACGAGGGCCTCCAGTAAAACGATACCAGCAGCCTCACTTCTGGCCGGGTGCACCAGTACGTCCGCCGCCAGCATCAGGTCGGAAATATCGTCCCTGCCCCCCAGAAAGACGACCTGTTCCTGCACCTGCTGACGCCGGGCCAGAAGCCCCAATCTGCCGACACGACCCTGCCCGGCCACCAGCAGGCGAAAGCGGCGCTCCGGGCAGGTTCTTTGCAAGTACCCAAGGCCGCGAATCGCCCTGTCCAGGCCCTTCCTGGAAAAATCGGAACCGACAAATAACAGAGTGTGCACATCGTAAGTCAGGCCCAGTTTGTGGCGCGCCTGGGCACGTCGAGCGGTGGCATCTGCGGGGCGACGACGATCCGGCTCAACCCCGGGTGGCAGCAGGTGCATACGTGCGGCCTGCGTCTGGTAATGTTGTTCGAAGCTGGCTTTTTCAGTGGCGCTGATGAGCAGAATTTCAGTGCGGGCGGCGCGGTCAAATACGGCTTTTTCCCAACTCGAAAAGTGCCGATAGCGCCAGCCCAAACGATACAGTATCCGCCCTCTTTGCATCGCCGTATCCAGGTAGCAGGTATCACCGGCGTAATAGACATCCAGCCCAGGCATTTTGTTAAAACCGATTACCCCGGCTACAGGTTCATCCCGCAGGTCCGCCTGCACCCAGGTCAGAAACCGCTCGTTGCGGCGAACGTTACTGCCGCGGGTAACTGGGGCTACCCGCAAATCAATACCCACAAGCTCTTCGCCTTGCCATGAGGTGCAATAAACCCGGCAGTGATGGCCACGGCCCTGCAGCGCCAGCAGCATACGTGCAAAATCCCGCTGCAGACCGCCATAGGGGAAGTATTTGAAGATCAGGAACGCCAGCCTCAAGGCTCTTCTCTCCCGGCAATAGCGGCTTGCAGGGACTGCCACACCGCGGCGGGGGTAATGGCCTGCATCAGTGCGGCTGCCCCGGTCACAACACTGCCGAACAACGGCGATGGCAGGTGAACCTGGTTGCGGCCATAGGTACCCACAAGACGGATACTGGTTGGGCCGTAAAGAGACACCGCTGGCACGGCGAGCGCGGCACTGAGATGTCCCAGGCCGGTATCTATCGCCACCACACCGCTTACCGTCTGCAACATGGTGGCAAGCTCTCCCAGCGTCTGGCGCGGCAGCACTTGTGCCGCGCTCACCCTGCCCGCTATGCGCACTGCCCTCTGTTGCTCCTCCTCATTACCCCAGGGCAGCCAGATACGGTAACCCGCCTGCTCCGCCAACCCGGCCAGTTCCACCCACTGGTCCTCAGGCCACAGCTTTTCCTGTCGGGCACTACCGTGAAAAAAAAGTAATCCCGGAATACGCTTCACCCCCTCGACAGCCAATGTCTCCGCCACACTGTAATCTCCCGGCTCTTCCGGTAACCGGTAGTCAAGAGCGCGCGCAAATAGCAGCCGGGTGCGCTCCACTGCGTGCATGTCTTTCGCCACGTACACAGGGTGATCATAGGCCAGGGCCGCCAATCGCTCCCGCGCTGTGGCTTTGTCCATACCGTAACGCGGCGCCCGCACCAGCCGGGAAATAAACGCGCTTTTCAACAAACCCTGGGCATCTATCACGGCATCATATTTGCGGTCACCCAGACTCTGCCGCGCCCTGCGCCATTCCGGCCCGGTAAAATCCCGCAAAGGTCTCTTGCGCCAGCGCCGCAGGGCGACGGGAATGACCCTGTCCACGGCGCGGTGCCAGCGGGGAATCTCAGCAAAAGCCTCCTCCACTACCCAGTCAAAATTAATGCCGGGCAGAGCGGCGGCCGCATCCGTGAGCGCCGGTAGAGTGTGTATGACATCCCCGAGAGAAGACATCTTCACTACCAACACCCTCACGCCGCCGTGCCCCGCGCCAGCAGGGAATCCAGTTCTTCAGCCACGCGCTGCATGGGGGTGTAACGCATACAGCCGTGGTGCCCCAGCGGGCATTCGCGGGCAAAGCAGGGTGCGCAATCTATATCGCTGACCACCATTGCCGCATTATCGTTCAGCGGTGGGGTAAATGCCGGTGAAGTAGCGCCGTAAACCACCACCAGCGGGCGCGCCAGGGCGGCGGCAATATGCATCAGGCCAGAGTCATTACTGACCACTGCGGTGGCCTTAGACAACAGGTCTACCACCTCGGCCAACCGGGTGTGGCCCGCCAGGTCGACGCAATCGCGATTGCTCTCGCACAGGCCGGAAATCTCGCCTGTCACTGATCGATCATTTGCGGACCCCAGCAACACCACCTGCCAGCCCAGCTCGAGATAGCGCGCAGCCAGCTCTGCATAATGCGCGGCGGGCCAGCGCTTGGCGCTGCCGAATTCGGCTCCGGGGCACAGTGCGAGCAGGGGGCGGTCGGGCGCGAGATGAAAACGCTGCAGCACCTGATCGGCCTGGGCGCGGTCCACCACCAGGTGGGGTGAGGGAAGCTCCTCTGGTAAAGGTTCTCCCGCATTTTGTCCAAGAGCCAGAAAACGCTGCACCATCAGTGGCAGCGCTTTTTCATCCAGCCGGCGCAAGTCATTCAGGAGGCCGTAACGCTGCTCACCACGCCAGCCAGTGCGGCGCGGTATACCGGCAAAAAAAGGCACGAGGGCTGACTTCAGGGAGTTCGGTAGCAACAGCGCCTGGTCGTAATCTTGCGAACGCAGCCTTCGGGCCAGACCCCAGCGCCGCCCCAGGCCCAGCTCACCGTGACCGAGTGGCATATTAATAGCGCTGCGCACTTCTGGCATTCGCTGCAGTAGTGGCTCACTCCAGACGGGCGCCAGAACATCGATGGCCACTCCCGGCCGTGTTTGTTGTAAGTAGATGTACAGCACCTGCGACATCACCATATCGCCCACCCAGGACGGGCCGACCACCAGGATCTGTTCGCCCCTGCTACTCACGCGAATCAACCCACGGTTGGTTCAGCATGTGGGTCCTGTTCATGCCTGACTGAACAAGGCCTGCCAGGCGTCGCTTACCGCGGCCCGCAAGTCGACAAATCGCTCTCCCGGCACAACACCGGCCTGTTGTTGCAAAGAGAGCTGATGCGCGGCGGAGCGGTAGGCAATATAGGCCTCGCGGAGGGCGTCACAGCGCTCCTGTTCAAACAAGCCCGCCCGGCCGAGGGTCTCGAGAATGCGGATATTGTCGGTCCAGCGCGCCAGTTCCGGCACACTATGACACCAGGCCAGCACCGCATACTGCACCATAAACTCAATATCGACGATTCCTCCGGCCCCCTGCTTCAGGTCAAACCCCTTTATTTCTGAATCTTCTGACGATAGTAAGTGCTCACGCATCTTGTCCCGCATGCGCTGAACTTCCTGCGCCAGGGCCGCGTTATCCCGCTCTCTGCACAGGGCGGCGTTGCGGACGGCCTCCACCTGTTTCGCAACTGCAGGGTCGCCGGCAACGAAGCGTGCCCGCACCAGGGCCTGGTGCTCCCAGGTCCAGGCAGAATCCTGCTGATAACTGCTGAACCCCTGCACCGTGGTAACCAGCATGCCGGAATTTCCGGACGGCCGCAGGCGCATATCCACCTCGTACAACTGGCCAAGGTTCATCCGGGTCTCGAGTATGTGGATCATGCGCTGACCGAGCCGGGTGTAGAAAACGGTGTTGTCGATGCTGCGCTCACCGTCGGTCACCCCCTGTTCGGCACCGTCGTAGACAAACACCAGATCCAGGTCAGAGCCGTAGCCCAGCTCGATACCGCCCAACTTACCGTAGCCAAATACCGCGAAACCGTAACCGGTGCCGGAGTGCTCAGGTTCACCGTACTTGCTGGCCAGGTCTGCCCAGGCCACCGTCAGTACTTGTTCCAGAATGACCTCGGCAATCCAGGTGAGCTTGTCGCTGACCTGCATCAGTGGCAAGCGGCCGACCAGTTCACTGGCGGCCACTCGCAATACATGTGAAGCCTTGAAATAACGCAGTGCATCCATCTGCGCCTCCAGATCATCGGTCGCCAGCCGGGCGACCTGCTGGCGCAATTCGTCCTCCAGGCTGGCCCGGTCCGGCGCGGTGTAAAGGCTGGCCCGATCCAATAGTTCGTCCAGCAGCATTGGGTGATGGGACAACTGTTCTGCTATCCAGGGGCTGGCGCCACACAAAATCACCAATTCATCCAGTGCCGGTGGGTTCTCCAGCAACAACACCAGATAGGCGCTGCGACGAACCACCGCCACCACCAGCGGCAACACCCTTACCAGTGCCAGGTCCGGGTCCGGAGCGTCGGAACAGGCCTGTATCAGCCGTGGCATAAATTGCTCCAGCCGCTCTCGTCCCTCCGCCTGCAGACCGAGCACACGGGCGCTTTGCTGCAGCTCCTGCAGGGCAGCAAGGGTTGGCTCCGGTTGCTGGTAGCCCAGCGTCGCCAAAATATCGGTGGAGAGCTCATCGCCCCACAGGGGAAGGTCATCGGCATCACCCGGGAATTCATTTTCCTCCGGGTCGGCGATCAGGGCGTTGAAATGTGATAAAACGCGCTGGCGATGCGTATTCAGCGCCTCCAGGTAATCCTCCCACAGGGCAAACCCCATCACAGTTGCCATGGCCTGTCGCTCCAGATCATCCGTGGGCAGGGCCTGTGTCTGCTTGTCGCGATAACCCTGAATGGCGTGTTCACTATCGCGCAAGAACAGGTAAGCCACCCGCAGTTCTGCAACAGCCTCGGCGGGCAAGCAACCCAGATCGTCACACTCCTGCAACACCGCCAACAGTTCGCGCTGTTGCAGGCCCAGGTCGCGCCCGCCGCGGATCAATTGGAAACACTGGGCGATGAACTCCACCTCCCGAATGCCACCGTGCCCAAGTTTTACATTGTCCTGCAGACCCCGGCGCCGTACTTCGCTGGAAATCGCCTGCTTCATTCCGCGCAGACTGTCGATGACGCCAAAGTCGACATAGCGACGAAATACAAACGGCCGCAGTGACTCCATCAATTCGACCGCCCGCGCCGGATCCCCGGTGACGGGCCGCGCCTTGATGAGGGCGTAGCGCTCCCAGTCGCGCCCCTGGTCCTGGTAGTACTCCTCAAGGGCGTTAAAATTGTGGACCAGGGCGCCACTGTCACCGTAGGGCCTGAGGCGCATATCTACACGAAAGACAAAACCCTCAGCGGTTATCTGATCCAGCAATGTTATGACCCGTCGGCCAACCCGGGTGAAGAACTCCTCATTGCCGATGGATTTTTCCGCATTATCCGTTGCGCCGGCTTCCGGATAGGCGAAGATGAGGTCGATATCCGAAGACACATTCAGTTCACGCGCGCCCAGCTTGCCCATGGCCAGGACGATCAGCTGCTGGCGCTCCCCACCAGCCCGGCCCCGTGGCACGCCGAAGCGCTGCTCCAGCGAGTCCTGACTGATTGCCAGCGCTTCGGCAATACAGGCCTCCGCCAGCAGCGAAGTATCGCGCATGGTTTCCCGTGTATCCGCCAGCCGGCAAAAGTCACGCCAGATAATCCGCAACATATGGTGCTGGCGAAAACGCCGCAGCACCACATCGGGCTCCAACCGCCCCTGCGCCAGGCGTTTCTGCAAGAAGCTGCGGAAGGATGTCTCGGCCAGCGTGTGCTGCAGTTCACTGCCAGCGAGCAGATCCAGCAACAACTGGGGCCGGCGGCGGCAGAGTTCAGCGACAAAAGGGCTGCATGCCAGCACCAGCGGCAGCTGATCACTGATGGGCTTGAGGGCCGCGCTGGCCTTGAGCTGCTCTGCCAGTGGGGCAGGCGAGCGTTCCAGTATATTTGCCCAGGCAATACGGCCGGTCTCGGCCAGCGCAGCTGGCAGTGCAGCGATTTCAGTTGGCATAATAGGTACTTGAAAGCATTGGCACGTCAGGCGTCCAGAACTGGTGCGACCCGCATAACCTCTTCGATGGTCGTTTCCCCGCGAGCCACTCGCACGGCCCCGCTAAGGCGCAGGGTGTGCATACCCTCGGACATGGCAACTTCCCGAATGCGTGATGATTCCATGTGCGGTGTAATGTGGCTCTGCACTTCAGGGCTGTTGACCAGAACTTCATATATGCCCTGACGGCCCATATATCCGGTATTACGGCACGCCTTGCAACCCACCGGACGCGGCACCTGGGCCGGTGGCTCCATATTCCAGGGCTGGGTCAGCTCGCGCCAGGCCTCGGGGTCCAGTGCCGAAAACGTCTTGCACGCGGGACATAGAATACGCACCAGGCGCTGCGACATAATTCCCCGCACCGTGGCCTTGATGAGATACGCGGGCACACCCAGCTCCAGAAGACGGGAAATGGATGAGGGCGAGTCATTGGTGTGCAGTGTGGACAACACCAGGTGCCCGGTGAGCGCGGCCTGCACGGCCATATTGGCCGTTTCCAGATCGCGGATTTCGCCCACCATAATAATATCCGGGTCCTGCCGCATCAGGGCCCGCACCCCCGAGGAGAAGTCCAGGTTGATGGAGTGATTGACCTGCATCTGGTTGAAGGCGCCTTCAACCATCTCGATCGGATCTTCAATAGTGCAGACGTTAACCTCTGATGTAGCCAACTGGCGCAGTGTCGAGTAAAGGGTTGTGGTCTTGCCCGAACCGGTTGGCCCGGTAACCAGCACAATGCCGTTGCCCACACCCGTCATATGGTGCCAGCGGGCGAGGTCGTCGTCTGCCAGGCCCAGCTGTTCAAAACTCTTTTGCAGCACATCCGGGTCGAAGATGCGCATCACCAGCTTTTCACCAAAGGCGGTGGGCAATGTGGCCAGGCGCAATTCAACCTCGTTGCCCTCCGGGGTGCGGGTTTTCAGGCGGCCGTCCTGGGGCCGGCGCTTTTCTGCCACATCCATGCGGCCCAGGATCTTGATGCGACTGGTCACCGCATTACCCACCTGTTGCGGCAATTCATAAACGCTGTGCAGCACACCATCAATACGGAACCTGACATTACCTACATCCCGGCGGGGTTCGATATGGATATCACTGGCCCGTTGTTCAAACGCATACTGCAGCAGCCAGTCCACAATGTTGACGATGTGCTGGTCGTTGGCATCCGGCTCCTTCATGGAGCCCAGTTCCAGCATTTGCTCGAGGTTAGTAACGCCGGCCCCACTGGGGGCCCGGTCAGCGCCGCGGGCCCGGTTGACCGAGCCGGCCATGGTGTAAAACTCGGCGGTGTGCCTGGCGATAACCCGTGGGTCCGCCAAAACCCTTTTCACCCGCTTTCTTAGCACGTGTTCCAGATTGCTTTCCCAGACCTTGATATAGGGCTCGCTGCTGGCGATCACCACTTCCGTGTCCGACACTTCAACCGCCAGTATACAGTGGCGCTCGGCGAATGCCCGGGACATGACCTCTGCAACTGCGGTGACATTGATCCTCAGCGGATCGATCTCGTAAACTGCCTGATTGACCCTGGCTCCCAGCCAGGCGAGCAGGCCATCCATATCAATCATCCTGCCCGGGGCGGCGCCGTCGGCGAGCTTTTGCTCCGCCAGCGATACCAGGGGATGAACCCTGACAACCTGGTTTTTCACCACCCTGGCCAAATCCGCGTCTGACAACCGGCCATCCGCATGCAACTCCCGCGCCAGCGTGATCAGATCAAGGCGGTGCTCCATCAATTGTTCGCCAAAACTGGTGGCCATAGTTGAGCTCATTGAGTGAAAATTTTCTGCCAATCATACCGGGCCTGTTAACACTATCTGAGCTGGACCTGTTACGCCAGAGATTGCGCCAGCTCAGATAGTGTTAACAGGCTCGAACGCCCTGTGTGTCTATTTTGATTTCAATCAGTGTCAGAAACACGCGAAAATGAAACTATTAAGACAATTCTATGACAATTCAGATGTTTACTCCTACACTAGCGACCCCCAAAAGCAGCAGGCAAAGATCAAGCGCGGAGTTAAGCTATGGCAACTGGAAATATCCTCGGCAGTTTGTTTGGCAGGTCACCTATAGGACCTATTCAGGAACACATGAAGATTGCCAACCAGGCAGTACAACTGCTGCCGGACCTGCTTCGGGCCACTGCTGCCGAAGACTGGGCGACAGCGAAGGATTTGCACAAGGAAATCGATAGCGCGGAGCGTGCCGCCGACAAACTCAAGCGTTCGGTGCGCCGCCATCTGCCAAAAAGCCTGTTCCTGCCGGTCCCACGCTCCGACCTGCTGGAGCTGGTGAGCATGCAAGATGCCGTGGCAAACACTGCCAAGGATATCGCTGTGATTGTTATTGGCCGCAATATGCGCTTCCCCGAGTCGATGCAGCAGGGTGTGGAAGAATTTGCCCTGGCCTGCACGGAAACCTGCAACCAGGCCCTGCTCGCTATTCAGGAACTGGATGAATTGCTTGAGGTGGGCTTCAGCGGGCGTGAGGTCAAACGGGTAGAGGGCATGCTGAAGGAGCTGGACAAAATGGAGCGCCGCACCGACAAGCTCTCCGTCAGCCTGTGCGCCAAACTGTTCAAACTGGAAAGCGAACTGCCTCCGGTAGACGTTATGTACTACTACCGCGTAATGGCACTGCTTTCCACCGTGGCGGATGACGCCGAAGTTGTAGGTGACCGCCTGCAGTTGCTGATGGCCAAATAGGACACGCCTCATGGAAATCATCGCGGAATACGGCACGGTATTTTTGATTCTCGCCTGCCTGTTTGGCTTTTTCATGGCCTGGGGTATCGGCGCCAACGACGTGGCCAATGCTATGGGCACCTCCGTGGGCTCCCGCGCCCTGACGCTCACCCAGGCTATTTTTATCGCCATGATTTTCGAGTTTCTCGGGGCCTATCTGGCGGGAGGAGAGGTAACCTCCACCATCCGCAAGGGCATCATCGATGCCGAGGTGATGGAAGGGAACCCGGAGCTGATGGTGTACGGCATGCTGTCGGCACTGCTTGCAGCCGGCACCTGGCTGCTGATCGCCAGCATTAACGGCTGGCCGGTCTCGACTACCCACTCCATCGTCGGCGCAATTGTCGGCTTTGCCGCAGTGGGTATATCCGTCGATGCCATCTACTGGGGCAAAGTGGGCAGCATTGCCGCCAGCTGGGTGGTTTCACCGCTTATCGCCGGAACCATCTCCTACGCTCTCTTCATGAGTGTGAAATATTTCGTTCTGGATACCGCAAACCCCTTCGAGAGAGCGAAGAAGATTATTCCTGTGTACATGTGGCTGGTGGGGTTCATGATCTCCATGGTCACCCTGTTAAAAGGGCTGAAACATGTCGGGATTAACCTGGACATGGGCATGGAAAGCGATTTCGCCAATGCCGCGCTGGCCTCCGCGCTAATTGGCCTGCTGGTCGCCGCTTTTGGGGCACTCCTGTTGCAGCGTGTTCAATATGTACCCAATGACCAGAACCGCTTCCACAGTGTGGAGCGGGTATTTGCCATTTTGATGGTGTTTACTGCCTGCTCCATGGCTTTTGCCCACGGCTCCAACGACGTGGCCAATGCTGTGGGCCCGCTGGCAGCGGTGGTCAGTACCGTCCAGTCAGGTGGCATGATCGCCGCCAAGTCCGCAATGCCCTGGTGGATATTGATTGTAGGGGCCATGGGGATTGTGGTGGGTCTGGCCACCTACGGCTGGCGCGTCATTGCCACCGTGGGCCGCAAAATCACCGAACTCACCCCCAGCCGGGGTTTCGCCGCTGAACTGGGTGCAGCGGGAACGGTGGTGATCGCCTCTGCCACCGGCCTTCCCGTTTCCACCACGCACACGCTGGTAGGGGCAGTATTGGGAGTGGGGTTTGCCCGCGGCATAGGCGCACTCAATACCCGCATAATCGGCTCCATTTTCCTGTCCTGGCTGATAACACTCCCCGCCGGAGCCGGGCTGGCCATCGTATTTTTCTTTATTTTCAAGGCTGTATTCAGTTTCTAGTGTTGGGGACGCCACTTGGCGGCCGGGTCAGGCTTGACTAGACTAGGGTACACAGATCTTGCGTGTGCCTGCCCCTGGCCGGGATGGCTTCACCTCTAACTACTCGGCCTCAGGGGTAACAATGCCCAATACCAGCAAACTCATTATCGATCAGCTCACGCAGCTGGTTGCCACCCCCTCAGTGAGCTCAACCGATCCGCGTTGGGACCAGGGCAATCGCGCTGTCATCGACCTGCTGGCAAGCTGGCTTTCAGACCTGGGTTTCAGCACCGAAATTCAGGCAGTCACTGCCGATGGTTCCAAGGCAAACCTGATCGCCACGCTGGGCAGTGGGCCCGGTGGCCTGGTGTTGTCCGGCCATACCGATACCGTACCTTTCGACGAGGGCCGCTGGCAGAGTGACCCCCTGGGTTTGAGCGAGCGCGATCACCGTCTATACGGCCTTGGTAGCACCGATATGAAAGGGTTTTTCCCCATCGCAATCGCTGCTGCCAGCGCATTTCGTGATACCCCGCTGAAGCAACCATTGATAGTGCTTGCCACCTGCGACGAAGAAAGCTCGATGAATGGTGCCCGCGCCCTGGTGGCAGCGGGGCGACCGAAAGCCCGGGCAGCCATCATCGGCGAACCCACATCGCTGGTGCCAGTGCGCATGCACAAGGGCATTATGATGGAGTCAGTGCGGGTCACCGGCCGGGCCGGCCATTCCTCCAACCCGGACCTGGGCAACAGCGCACTCGATGGCATGCACTCGGTCATGGGCGATCTGATGACGTACCGGGCACAGTTGCAGCAGCGCTACCACAACGACCTTTTCGCCGTGGCCGGGCCCACTCTCAACCTCGGTTGCATGCACGGTGGCGACAGCCCCAACCGCATCTGTGGCCAGGCAGAACTGCATTTCGATCTGCGCATGACACCGGGCGGCGATAACGACGAAGTGCGCGCAGAAGTCGTCGAGCGCCTGGCCGAAATTGCTAGGCAACGCTCCCTGGAGATCGAGTTAAGCCCTCTGGTGCAGAACATCTCACCATTTGAGCAGTCCGCAGACAGTGATCTGGTGCGCCTGGCCGAGCGCCTGACCGGGCACCGGGCGGAAGCCGTGGCCTTTGCTACTGAAGCCCCGTTTCTGCAACAGCTTGGCATGGAAACCATAGTGATGGGGCCGGGCTCCATAGACCGCGCCCACCAGCCAGACGAATACCTGGAACTGGAGCAGATACAGCCCTGTATCGCGCTGTTGCAGCAGTTCATTCGCCACTACTGCCTGTAACGCACCGGGGCTGGTGTGCATTATTGCCATTAGGTAATCCGGCCAGCTTTCGGTACCCTTAATAACTTTCTATTTTTCAATAGCTTGGATGATATCGTGACAACGCCCGGCCGGGACAATATACGCTGGTTGAGGAACACCGCACCCTACATTAATGCGCACCGGGGCAAGACCTTCGTGCTGATGCTGGGGGGCGAGGTTGCGCAACACGAAAACTGCGCGAATATCTTCCACGATATCGCCCTGCTCAACAGCCTCGGCGTGCGCCTGGTGCTGATACATGGGGCCCGGCCACAAATCGCCCAGCGCCTGGAACAGGCGGGGCTGCCAAGCAATTTTCACGACGGTGTGCGTATCACCGATACCGCCGCCCTGGAACATGTCAAAGATGCCGCCGGCTCACTGCGGGCACAAATAGAGGCGCTGTTGTCCATGGGCCTGCCAAACTCCCCGATGCAGGGTGCGCGCATCCGGGTGTGTTCCGGGAATTTTGTTACAGCCCGCCCCATAGGCGTGGTAGATGGCGTGGACTTTCACCATACCGGCAAAGTACGCCGCATCGACGAGAAGGGTATTCGCCACCAGCTGGAAGAGAGCTCTATTGTCTTGCTGTCACCACTGGGCTACTCACCCACAGGTGAAATCTTCAGCCTGACCCTGGAGGATATTGCCGTCCAGTGCGCGTCCGCGATCGGTGCTGACAAACTTATTATGTTCAGCGCCGAAAACGGCGTTCGCGATGCAAGCGGCACGCTTGTTCGACAGTGTACCGTTGGTGAAGTGGGGCAATTCAACATTCCCGACCCCGACGAGGCCTCCCTGCTTAAAGCCGCCCGCAGCGCCTGTCTGGCCGGTGTGTCCCGCAGCCATATCGTCAGCTATGCCAACGACTGCGCCCTGCTGGAAGAACTGTTCACCCACGACGGCAGCGGCACCCTGGTGGCCAGCGATTTCTACGAACAGGCCAGGGCAGCCAATATCGATGATGTCGGCGGCATCCTCGAACTGATAGAACCGCTGGAACAGCAGGGCGTGCTGCTGAAGCGTTCCCGGGAATTGCTGGAAACAGAGATCCGCCAGTTCCGCCTGCTGGAACGCGACCATCGCATCATCGCCTGCGCTGCGCTGTACCCCTTCCCGGAGGAGGGTTGCGGCGAGATTGCCTGCATAGTGTCACATCCCGATTATCGCGGTGGTCGGCGCGGCCAGCGACTGCTGGCAGAGCTGGAACAGGAAGCCCGGAGGCAGGGTCTGGACAGGGTTTTCGTACTCACCACCCAAACTGCCCACTGGTTTATCGAACAGGGTTTCAGCGAGAGCCCCCGCGATGCCCTGCCTGGCCAAAAGCAATCCCTGTACAACCTGCAGCGCAATTCCAAGGTGTTTTTCAAGAGCCTGTAGCTCTTGAACCACAAGCCGGATGTGATCCGAACTGTGGACTGGCCGGAGTGCACTTCCGGGACGGCCACAGGCCTTGAAAGCTTATTTGATAAGCGGGTAGCAGGGTCATGTCCCAAAGGGACCCCGGTGCGTGACCCTGGATTGGAAAAATCAAAAAATTCCAGTCAGTTAAATTCGAGCAAATCTTTGCTATCCTGCTTCACCACTTTTTCGACCCAAGGGCAGCCAGAACCGGCCAGCCCCTAAAACGGTAAATCAGCCATGCCAGAATATCGCTCCAAAACCTCCACCCACGGCCGCAACATGGCCGGCGCCCGTGCCCTGTGGCGCGCCACCGGCATGAAAGACGGAGATTTTGGCAAACCCATCGTCGCCGTGGTCAACTCGTTTACCCAGTTCGTGCCGGGTCATGTACACCTCAAGGACATGGGACAACTGGTGGCGAGGGAAATCGAGGCCGCAGGGGGTGTTGCCAAGGAATTCAACACCATAGCCGTGGACGACGGCATCGCCATGGGGCATGACGGCATGCTCTACAGCCTGCCCTCCAGAGATATTATTTCAGACTCCGTTGAATACATGGTGAACGCCCATTGTGCAGACGCCATGGTCTGTATTTCCAACTGCGACAAAATCACCCCCGGCATGCTCAATGCCGCCATGCGGCTCAATATACCCGTGGTATTCGTCTCTGGCGGACCGATGGAGGCGGGCAAGACAAAATTGTCCGAACACAAGCTGGACCTGGTGGATGCCATGGTCATTGCTGTGGACGACAATGCCAGTGACGAAAAAGTGGCCGAGTACGAGCGCTCTGCCTGCCCCACCTGCGGCTCCTGCTCCGGCATGTTTACAGCCAACTCCATGAACTGCCTCACCGAGGCGCTGGGCCTCAGCCTGCCGGGCAACGGCTCCACTCTGGCAACACACGCTGACCGGGAACAACTGTTCCTGCGGGCAGGGCGCCTGGTGGTGGAACTCTGTGAACGCTACTACCAGGGTGACGACGAATCAGTACTGCCGCGCAATATCGGCAATTTCCAGGCTTTCGAGAATGCCATGTGTCTGGACATCGCCATGGGCGGCTCCACCAACACCATACTGCACCTGCTAGCGGCAGCGCAGGAAGCTGAGCTGGATTTCACCCTGAAGGATATCGACAGGTTGTCGCGAAAAGTGCCCCAACTTTGTAAGGTTGCGCCGAATACGCCGCTGTACCACATGGAAGATGTACACCGCGCAGGTGGCATTATGAGCATTCTGGGCGAACTGGACAGGGCCGGCCTGCTGCATACAGACAACCCGACAATCCACAGCAAGACCATGGGCGAGGCCCTGGCCAAATGGGACATAGTGCAAACCCAGGACGCGGCAGTTCACAAATTTTTCAGCGCGGGCCCGGCGGGCATTCCCACACAAACAGCGTTCAGCCAGGACACCCGCTGGCCCAGCCTGGACATCGATCGTGAGGGAGGCTGTATTCGCTCGCTGGACAATGCCTACTCCACAGAGGGCGGCCTCGCGGTGCTGTATGGCAATATCGCGGTAGATGGCTGTGTGGTCAAAACCTCCGGTGTGGATGAAAGTATTCTGGTTTTCTCCGGCCCCGCCCATATCTGTGAAAGCCAGGAGGGTGCAGTGGAAGACATTCTGGCGGGCAGAGTAAAAGCCGGGGATGTGGTGATTATTCGCTACGAGGGACCCCGCGGTGGCCCCGGCATGCAGGAGATGCTGTACCCCACCAGTTACCTGAAATCAAAAGAGCTGGGCAAGGTTTGCGCGCTGCTGACCGACGGGCGGTTTTCCGGTGGCACATCGGGCCTGTCTATCGGCCACGCCTCGCCAGAGGCTGCGGCGGGAGGTGCCATCGCCCTGGTGGAGCAGGGAGACACCATTGAGATTAACATCCCCGACCGCAGTATCAACGTCGCCTTGAGCGAGGCAGAACTGGCGACACGCAGGCAGGCCATGGAAGCTCGGGGTAACCAGGCCTGGCGGCCGGAAAAGCTGCGCCCGCGCAAGGTCACACCCGCATTGAAGGTTTACGCCAAGATGGTTACCAGTGCCGACAAGGGTGCGGTCAGGGACTTGTCTCTGCTGGACTGACACCGGGGTCAAATTGCGCCTGAGCGAGGGTCTCGTCCACCGCTGTGCTCCCTCCCTCAGCTATCAGGATTTGCAGATCTTCTCGCAGTTCCGCCAACTCCCCACGGAGGCGGCGGTTCTGTTTCTCCGAGCGGCCGTTCAGCACGTCCGCAACCGAGCTGAATATCACCTCCAGATTGTGTTGATAAACTTCCCGATACCGCGCAGACACCGTCTCGCCCCGTGCCGCAACAGCTTCTCGCACGCGCTGCTGCCAGCCAGGCTCGCGCTGCATCAACACACCAAGGCGCTGCAACCATGCGGCTCGCTCCTGCAACCACACCACGTCGGATCGCTCCAAATCTGCACTGGCCTGCTGCAGGCGTTCGCGCTGCCCCGGGTCCAGCCGCCCCATATAATCCTCGAAATTGTCAGCGAACCTGTCATAGGTTTCCTCGCGGTATTCCCCTTCCGTTCGCGACAGATACTCTTCCTCGTACTCCTCCTGCTGCTCCTGCAGATAGGCAAGCAGTTCCCGCACCTGCTCGTCAGACAGCGTTTCACCAAGCTGCAGCAACCAGGCCAGTGACTCCTCTTCCAGGCGCAACCAGGCTATTTCCATGCCATCGTAAATGGCGGCAACTTCCCTGGCGGTAATGGGCTGCGTCAGGCTGCTGTCGATTTGTTGCAGTAGCAGGACATAGCGCGGCAGTTCCTGCTGCCGATGCCAGTTGAGAAACGGTTGCAGTACCTCTTCCAACTGCCGCTCCTGGCCGCCGTCCAATTCCACGTAGTCATCGACGTACCAGGGAACAATAGTGTCCAGGCGGTTATACACAAAAGTGGTTCCGCTGCAGGCGCCCAGGCACAGCAGACCGGCGAACAACGCTAACCTGATACTTGCAACTCTGAAATTTGCCATCCGCTCGCCTCCGGCTAACGCCAATCCGGCACGGTTATCACCGCTGCCTCACTCTCCACCAGCACATCATGGGCCGCCTCTACACGGTTTCGCCCGCCGCGCTTGGCCCGGTACAGAGCGGAATCCGCCAGCTTGAACCAGTGATCGACGCTGTCCGCGACAATCACCTCGCAGACCCCGGTACTAATGGTCAGATTACCTTCCGGTAGAATATCCGCGCTCTCCACCAGCGCCCGCAGTTCTTCTGCAATCCTGACGGCGCCATCAATACCGGTTTCATGCAGCAACACCACGAACTCCTCCCCGCCAAACCGGCACAGGATATCTACGGCTCTAATACGACCGGAGATCACTTCCACGAGACGCTTGATCGCTATGTCACCCACGGCGTGGCCATACCTGTCATTGATACGCTTGAAGTAGTCCACATCCATCAGCAGCATCGTCGAAGAGTGCCGGTAGCGCTGCCAGGATTCCATGGCCTGGGCGGCCTGCTCTTCGAGGTAACGCCGGTTATATGCGCCTGTTAACGAGTCGGTAACGGCCATGCTCTTGAGCCGGCGGGATTGTTCGGTCATCGCGAAGACCAGCCAGGCGCTCACTAACCAGGTCACTAACATACTGAAGCTCATCATGAGCGCCGAACTTAAATCGAAATGGGTAAAAAGCAAAGGCAGCGCAACTACAGCGGTCAGCAGGCCGACCACCAGCGACCGGCGAAAGCGAAGAAGCACCGGTAACCCTGCCAATTGCGGGTACAACCAGTAAACCGCGTAGTTCATGCCCTGGCTAACCGCCAGCAGGATCAGCGTGTTACCGAGCACCATCAAGAGCGTCGGCGTCAGGAAGGCGCGGCGATTCCCCCCCAGCAAAATTATATTGGTGACCGCAACCACCAACAGAACAAAGCAGCTCACGGCAAACACCCACTTCCCAAGGTATAGGCCGTACGATAGATTCAGAGTAAGCACACAGACGAGCAACAACAGAATATAGCGGTAGCCATCCCTGCCGCGCTTTCTGGCCTCATGGCCAGCGCCCTCCTCACGACGATTGCTCTGGTGATTAAATTGCTCCGAAAAGGCTTCCCTGAAGTGGAGCCGGAGCTTTTGCCATGGTGGTTTTTTTATTTTGGTCCCGCGACTTTGCATTCCCCGACCATGTTGTGGCGACAACGGACTGTTCTGTGTCTGTAGAGCTGTTTTGTAACACAGATACCGGCTGATTTATACGGCGGGACGCCAGAGTATGCAGCCTCTTGAGATCACTGTGGAACAGCTCCCACTTAGCAGACAACTTTTGGGGCTGTCTGCCGGAAAAACTGGAGCCGGGGGGCTCAGTGCGCAGATCAGGCGGCAGCTTCCTGATCCCGGGCCGCATCGCGGTTGATGGCGCCCAGGATGCCATCCAGGGAGGCCTGAATAATGTCGTGGCTGCGCCCAACACCGCAGAAGCGGTTGCCGTTAACGTTAAGCTGTATGTAGCAGACCGCCTCTGCATCAGCGCTGTGGCTGAGAGCGTGCTCGTTGTATTCCACCAGCACAATCTGCTTGCCGGTGAAACGCTCCATGGCATCGACAAATGACGCTACCACCCCGTTGCCGGAGCCCGTCAGGCGGTGCACCGCAGCACCCTGCAGCAGCTCCGCCTGCAGTTTGTCGCTGCCATCCTCCCGGTTGACCTGGTATTTACCCAGCACCCAACGGCCAGCAGCTTCCACATAGGTCCGCTGAAAAAGCTGGAACAATTCGTCGGAACCCACTTCCGTTTCACTGGCCTCCGCGTAAGCCTGAACCGCCTGACTGAAGTCGATTTGCAACCAGCGTGGCAACTGCAGGCCGAAATCCCGCTCCAACACATAGGCGATCCCCCCTTTGCCTGACTGACTGTTAATACGGATCACTTCCTGATAAGAGCGGCCAATATCTGCCGGGTCTATCGGCAGATAGGCAACTTCCCAGGGCTTGCTTGATTCGCGCAGCGCCAGGCACTTCTTGATAGCATCCTGATGGCTGCCGGAGAACGCTGTGAACACAAGCTCGCCCGCATAGGGGTGGCGCGGGTGCACCGGCAGCTGGGTGCACTCTTTTACCGTCTGGATAATCTCATCCATCTTGCTGAGGTCCAGGCGGGGATCCACCCCCTGGCTGTAGAGGTTCATCGCCATGGTCACGATATCCATATTGCCGGTGCGCTCGCCGTTGCCCATCAGGGTGCCTTCGATACGATCCGCTCCCGCCAATACACCCAACTCCGCAGCGGCCACGGCACAGCCGCGATCGTTATGCGTGTGCAGGGAAATCAGCAGGCTCTCCCGGTTTGCCACCCGGTCGCAAAACCACTCGATCTGGTCGGCGTAGACATTCGGGGTACTCATTTCCACTGTCGCCGGCAGGTTGATAATCACCGGATGCTCCGGGGTGGGCTGCCAGACCGCTGTCACCGCGTCGCAAACCTCCACGGCGAAATCCAGCTCGGTCCCGGTAAAGCTCTCGGGAGAATACTCAAATACCCACTCGGTCTCGGGGTGTTGTGCCGCGCAATCCCGCACCAGCTCAGCGCCTTTTACCGCGATATCCAGAATGCCCTGCCGGTCGAGGCCAAATACTTGCTCCCGCTGCACTGTTGAGGTGGAGTTGTAGACGTGCACGATCGCTTTGCGCGCTCCCTTGAGCGCCTCAAAGGTCTTTTTAATCAGGTCGGCCCTGGCCTGGGTAAGCACCTGTATCGTCACGTCGGCCGGAATTCTGTCATTGTCGATCAGGTCGCGCACAAACGCGTAGTCGTGTCCGGAAGCCGAGGGGAACCCCACCTCGATTTCCTTGAATCCCAGCTTGACGAGTTGATCCCAGAGACGGGATTTCTGCGGTGTGGTCATGGGCTCGATCAGGGCCTGGTTGCCATCCCGTAAATCCACGCTACACCAGTGCGGCGCTTTTTCGATGATGCGATCGGGCCAGCGTCGGTTCGCCATGGCGATTGGCTGGAAGGGTTGGTACTTGCGATGGTCGAAGTTGCTCATGCCGTCTTACCTGAAAGTGTTGAATTAAGGGCTGCTCACCTACCCGGGTGCCCGGGGCACGACCCGCCTCTATAAGGCCGGCGCTAGTTGCGGGTGAAACGGTAATTCCATCCGCCCCTGCGACAACAGGTGAGTTATCAGCCTGGTACGTAGTATAGAGGGGGCGGCTTAGTGATAGATTGCAAATGGCAGCCATAAAACAATATTTTTAGCAATTAATGGCTAAATAAATGCCATTTAGTAGCGATCTATATTATAAAGGCGTAGTTTTACTGGGATCTCCACCTAATATGAAGTAGCCATGAAACTCGACCGCACCGACCGCAGAATCCTCCTGGCCATGCAGAAAAATGGCCGTATAAGCAATCTGGAACTGGCCGAACAAGTGGGCCTGTCACCTACACCGTGCTCCCGCCGGGTAAAAAGATTGGAGGAGTCCGGCCTGATTCGCCAGCACGTGACGTTGCTCAACCAGTCCATGCTGGGACTGAAGCTGACGGCTTACATAGGCATCAGCATGGATCGGCACACCCCGGACCGCTTCGAGACTTTCGAGGCCGAGGTTGCGGCTTATCCCGAGGTAATGGAGTGCTCCGTGGTCACCGGACAAAGCTCAGACTACCTGCTCAAGGCTGTGGTACCCGATATGGAATACTATGAAAAATTCCTGCTGGGCAGGCTCACGCGCATCGCTGGGGTGACCGGTGTTCACTCCAGCTTCGAGCTGCGCCGGGTGGTCTATCGCACAGAGCTGCCCCTTGACCATATTTCCGACAAAACCAGTTTGTAACCGACAGATTACGCCATTCACAGTGGCCGGATCGGGTCTTGCTGTCAGCGCGTCCGGCCCGCACCATGGACTGGCAAAATAATTACTGGGGAGCCTGCAATATAATGAAAGATATGTCCGGGAAGGTAGCTATCGTCACCGGAGGTGCCAGCGGAATGGGACAAATCATCGCTCGCCGCCTGGCCGCAGAGGGTGCGCGGGTGGCAATATTCGACGTGAATGAAGAGGCCCTGGCAGCAACCGCAGCTGAATCTGCCAATATAACCGCCTTTCGCTGTGATATTTCGGTGCTGCAAGACGTCGACAGTCAGGTAGCGCGTGTGTCCGCTGAGCTGGGGCCCATCGACCTGTTGGTGCACGCCGCAGCTCTGATGCCCAGCCACAAACTCGCCGAGCACACCCATGAAGGTATGGAGAAGCTGTTTCGCATCAATTATTTTGGTACGACTTACATGGTACGCGCCGTATTACCGGAGATGCTGAAGCGCAAAACCGGGCGGATCATCGCCTTCGGCTCCATCGCCGGTATTGCTCTGGTGCCCAAAATGGGGGCCTACTGCGCCACCAAGGCGGCAGTTAACGCCTATATGGAAGTGCTGCAAAATGAACTTCGCGGCACCGGGGTGCGCGCCCATTTGGTGTGTCCACCCGCGGTAAATACATCGCTGATCGACCAGAGTCTCGCCACCGACAGTCCGGGTAGCATTCTCGAGGCACGTAAGAATGGGCGTTTGGCAGACCCGGAGAAGATAGTTAACGCCATCGAAAAAGGGGTGGCGAAAGACCGGGACATTATTTATCCGGGAGAGGCGAGGCTGCTCTATCTCTGGCGCGCCCTGTTTCCCCGCCTGTGGTGGAAGACGGTACTGCACTTCGAGAAATAAGCCGCGGGGCAGTTCCCCTTTTGCATTAACCCGGAGCATGGGCTAATCTCGCCGCCCCATGCTCACACGACCGCTAAAACCCGACTCTCCCTGGATGCTGGCCCTGCTGGCAGCCCTGGTCGCACTCGGGCCACTCAGCGTCGATATGTACCTGCCCGCCATGCCTACCATCATGCGCGCCTTCGACACCGACATAAGCCAGATGCACCTGACCCTGAGCAGTTATCTCGCGGGATTCGCCCTGTTTCACCTGGCGTGTGGCCCGTTGTCAGACCGCTACGGCCGCAAACCTGTTCTGATTGGAGGCACCCTGTTATTTATGGCGGCCTGTGTGGGTTGCAGCCTGTCGGAGACAGTTGGTGAGATGTTGTTGTTCCGCTTCCTGCAGGGGGTAGGCGCCTGCGTCGGACCCACACTGGCCAGAGCTGTTGCTCGTGATATCTTCGACCCCTCCGGCGTTGCCCGCGCGCTGTCGCTGATAGCAATGTTAATGGCGCTTGCACCAGCGGTTGCCCCGGTGATTGGAGGTGCGATGCTGCTGGTGTTGCCCTGGCCCAGCATTTTTATATTTCTCGCCTCCTATGGTGCAGTGATGATTCTGCTAATACTGATCTTTCTTCAAGAATCGCTGCCCGAAGTTCAAAGCCTGCATCCACGTATAATTATGCGCAACTTCGTCGAACTGTTAGTTGATCCTTTTTTCCTGACGGTAACCGTGTGCAGCGGCCTGGTCTACGCCGGCTTGATGGTCTATCTGGCCAGCTCGAGTTTTATCTTCATCGATATGCTGGGCGTACCGCAGCAGTACTACGGCTTCATCTTTCTGGGCTCTGTATTCGGCTATATGGGCGGCAGCGCCCTCAGTGCCCGCCTGTCAAGGCGCCGGGATTCCGAGCGTATCATGCGCCTCGGTGTCATCATGGCAATGTGCGCAAGCGCCCTGGTACTCGTTTGTTCTTATGCCCGGCCTGCCAGTGTGCTCGCCCTGATTGTGCCCATGATGTTGTATTCCGTGGCCATGGGCCTGGTACTGCCTCACTCGATGGCCATTGCGCTTCGGCCTTTTGCCCATATCGCCGGCACGGCGTCTGCGCTGCTTGGTTTTATTCAAATGTCACTGTCCGCCGTGGCCAGCGCTTTCACCGGCCTGTTCCTCACAACCACGCCGCAGCCCATGGTATGGATGCTGTTCGTGATCTCTGCGGTAAGCCTGGTTCTCGGACTGCGTGCTCACGGTCTGTACAGGCTCACAAAGCCCTGACCCCAAGCAGGGGCCTGTGGCATACTCGCTACAGTTTTTCCCGGAGAAAATGACGTGCATATCGCCTCTGATGTCACCCAGTTAATTGGCAATACCCCTTTGCTACATCTCAAGCAAGTGTCAGAGCAGACCGGCTGCACCATTCTCGGCAAGGCCGAATTTCTGAACCCGGGAGGTTCAGTAAAAGATCGCACTGCACTTGGAATTATTCGCGCGGCGGAGGCGTCCGGCGAGCTCCGCCCCGGCGGGCGTATCGTCGAGGGAACTGCAGGCAACACCGGTATCGGGCTCACTCTGCTTGCCAATGCTCTGGGCTATACCAGTTCGGTCGTTATGCCCATTACCCAGAGCAAGGAAAAAATCGATTCACTGGAACTGCTGGGGGCAGACCTGCACCTGGTAGGGGCCACCTCCTACAGTGACCCCAATCACTATATTCACACCGCCAAACGTCTGACGGAAAAGCTGTCGAAACGCGAGGAAAACGGGGCGGTATGGGCGCGGCAGTTCGACAACCTGGCCAATATGGATATCCACTACCGCACCACCGGTGCGGAAATCTGGGAGCAGACCGATGGCAAGGTGGATGGATTCATCTGCGCGGTGGGTACCGGCGGTACACTGGCAGGCGTTTCAACCGCACTCAAAGAGCGCAACGAAAGCATCACTATTGGACTGGCAGACCCTGCCGGGGCGTCTCTTTATGAGTACTTCCGCAGCGGCGAAATAGAGGCCTCTGCCGGCACCTCCATCATTGAGGGCATTGGCATCAACCACGTCACCGACAACGTCGCCGCTGCCAGGGTTGATGCCGCTTTCACCATCAGCGACCAGGAGGCCCTGCCCTATATCTTCGACCTGCTGCGCCACGAGGGGCTTTGCCTGGGTGGTTCATCGGCAATCAATATCGCCGGCGCGGTGCGACTGGCCAAACAATTGGGGCCAGGGCACACCATCGTCACCATTCTCTGTGACTACGGCAATCGCTATCAGAGCAAGCTGTTCAACCCCGTGTTCCTGGAGAACAAGGGCTTGCCCGTGCCCCAGTGGTTGGTTATCTAGGGCCGGAGAGTAATTATTGGCTGGCAGCCGCCGCCCGTTCCTTGGCAATCAGGAAGTCAGCAAGCTTTAACATATCTGCCTGGCTACCAGATTTGCGGCCGCTGATATGGTACTTGCCGTTAACCATCAGGGCCGGCGTACCCGTGATCTTGGCGGCGCGGGCGCGGGCAGATGCCTGATTCACCTGGCTGCTAACACCAAAAGACTTGAAGGCCTTGGCGAAGTCTTCTGCATCGACACCATTGGCAACAAACAATTTCTGTATATCCGCCTCGGAGGTCAGGCGCTTGCCATCGACGTTCATGGCCTGAAAAATCACGAGGTTCATATTATCCAGTACACCAAGCACCTCTGCGGTGTAGTACGCCCGGGCGTGTAATTCCATAACCTCGTTCCACATAGCGGGAGAACCGTGAAACTCCACGTCCGCTGGCAGCGTTTTTTTCCAGGCACCTATCAATGGCTCAAAATTATAGCAGTGCCCACAGCCGTACCAGAAAAATTCGACCACCTCGATCTTGTCGGGATTTGCCGTTCTTACCGGCGGTGTAATGAGATCATAGCTCTCGCCCGCGACATAAGTCTCGCCAGCAGTTTGCGCGTGGGCCAGTAGCGGGGCGAATACCAGCAATGACAATGACAACAGCAGGTTTTTCAACGTGAATTCCTCCAAGAGTGTGGTACACATAAGACAACGGATCTGCTTCGGCGTTCTACCGCCGACAAAAAAGGTGGCTACAATGCCACCTTTTGGGGTTAGTGAGCTATTTGCCGCCGCGGTCAGTGCAACCCGGCAGCGTAGCTCGATACAGCCTCAATTTCCTTGTCACTCAGGCCGAAGGCCGTAATACGCATGATGCGAATATCGCCATCGTTAGTGCGACCGGTTTCATCCTCATAACCCTTGCGGTAAGCCCTTAACTGGGCCGCGATATAGTCGGCGTGCTGGCCGGCAAGTGAGGGGAAGCCAGCGGGGGCGTTGCCACTACCCGTAGGGGAATGGCAGGCGGCGCAGGCGGCAACTTTCCGCTCCGGGATGCCACTGCGGTACACCGATTCACCCAGGGCAAGCAGTTCCGGATCTGTCTGGCCTCCACTGCTGGTCTGGCTGGCGAAATAAGCTGCGATATCTGCCAGATCCTGATTGCTTTTGCCGTCCAGCTGGCCGGCCATGGTCGGCACCACACGGACGCCATCGCGAATGTCTACCAGCTGCTTGAACAGGTATTTCTGGCCCTGTCCAGCCAGCTTGGGAAAGGTAGGAACCGCGCTGTTACCGTCGGCGCCATGACAGGCCGAGCATACTGCGGTCTGGCCCTTACCCGCGGCGACGTCTCCCACCGGGATGGCATCTGCGGTAAAACCGGTTTGCGCCCAGCCCAAAACAAGGCCGAACAGGATTGTGGCTTTTTTCATGTCAGTTCCAGATAAATCGATGGCCGTAGGCCGTTTACTGTGCGGGAGTGGTCATGTATTCAATCAGAGCGGTGTAGTCAGCATCGGTACAATCGAAACACATGCCTTTGGGGGGCATCGCATTCAGGCCATTGTTAACAGAAACCACAAGGACGTCCATTCCCTTGGCCATGCGGGGTGCCCAGGCTGCAGCATCACCGGTCTTGGGAGCACCAGCCGCACCGCTGGCATGACATATCTTACAACTCTTGTCGTACTTGGCCATGTCCGGTTGTGCAAATACACTGGCGGCAGAAAGCATCAGAACAGCGGCGATAAGCTTTTTCATGTTGGACCTCGAATTCACTATGGAAAAACGCCCGTCAGCAGGTATTTCACTACGGGACAATTTTGCTGTGGCATTATATACGAGATGCAACCACCACAAAAGGCAATAGCCCCCAATGTCCGAACCCCTTTCTGACCCTGTTCCAACCGCCCCCAACTACCGCAAGGTGGTGTATTTGACAAGCGCGGCAAAGCTTTCCCAGTGCCCTGAAGACGTGGGTTGGGAAGTGGCGTTTGCAGGTCGCTCTAACGCAGGAAAATCCAGTGCAATCAATAGCTTAACTGGCAACAAAAAGCTTGCAAAGACCTCCCGCACACCCGGTAGAACACAACTGCTGAACTTCTTTGAACTCAGCGCAAACCAGCGCCTGGTGGACTTGCCGGGCTATGGCTTTGCCAAGGTGCCCCTTGCAGTAAAGAAGGAGTGGAACAAACAACTGGAAAATTACCTACAAAAGCGGGAATGCCTGCGGGGCTTGATTCTGGTCATGGACGTGCGCCATCCCCTGCAGCCATTTGACCAGCAAATGCTGGACTGGTCGCTGGCGGCAGGCATGCCCGTGCACATCCTGCTCACCAAGGCGGACAAGCTCAAGAATGGGCCTGCTACCAGTACCCTGCTGAAAGTTCGCGCCACGCTGGAGGCGCACGCTGAGCTTGTCAGTGTGCAGCTTTTTTCCTCGCTAAAGCACAGCGGTCGTGAGCAACTGGTCACCGTACTGAATCAATGGCTAACACGGACTTGAGGGCGGGGCGCACATTGGCTCTGCCACAGCAGCCGTTGACTGCTCTTTTTCACAGGCAAAAAAAACCCGGCTACCTGATAGGGGATCAGTAGCCGGGACAAGTTAAGTCTCTGGGGAAGAGAGACTTGCCAGGGGTGGTACATGGAGAGAAACCACCCCAGGGGTGTAGCGCTCGCTACAACTAATCAGACTGGCCACTATGCGGATAGTTCCGGTTGTCGCGAAAAAAAATTGGACCTCCCCGGGTACGCGCCCCCCGGGGCTACACCTCAGTGAGCCTCATCCCAATTGTTTCCCTCTCCAGCCTCTACCAACAGGGGTACAGCCAGCTCGGCGGCGGCAGACATCAGCTGGCAAATCTTTTCACTCACTGCTGCCACCTCATCACTGGCCACTTCAAACACCAGTTCATCGTGTACCTGCATGATCATTCTCGCATCCGGCCTCTCAGCCTGCAGCCAGCCGTCTACGGCGAGCATAGCGCGCTTGATAATATCTGCCGCGGTGCCCTGCATCGGCGCATTAATGGCGGTCCGTTCCGCCGCCTGTGCCCGCATCTTGTTGCGCGCATTGATCTCCGGCAGATACAGCCGGCGCCCAAACAGGGTTTCCACGTAGCCCTGTTCCCGCGCCACCACACGTGTGTTATCCATGTACTGTGCAACACCGGGGTAGCGCTCGAAATAGCGGTCAATATATTGCTGCGCTTCGCCGCGCCCCAGATGCAGCTGACGTGCAAGACCGAACGCCGACATACCGTAAATAAGCCCAAAATTGATCGCCTTGGCTTTGCGTCGCTGGTCGCCTGAGACTTCATCCAGCCCCACCTCGAAAACCTCAGCAGCAGTAGCACGATGCACGTCCAGGCCCGCCTTAAACGCCTTTAACAAACCCGGGTCAGCGGAGAGATGGGCCATGATTCGCAGCTCAATCTGGGAGTAATCCGCCGCCACAATGCGGTAGCCCGGCGGGGCGATAAAGGCCTGGCGGATGCGCCTTCCCTCTTCCGTGCGAATAGGAATATTTTGCAGGTTCGGGTCGGAAGAGGAGAGGCGGCCGGTGGCGGCCACAGCCTGGTGATAGGACGTGTGGACCCTGCCGGTGCGAGCATTGATCATTTCCGGCAATTTATCGGTATAGGTCGATTTCAGCTTGCTGAGACTGCGATGCTCCAGTAACAGCTTCGGCAGCGGGTAATCCAGGGCCAGCTCTGCCAGTACCTCCTCAGCAGTCGATGGTGCACCCTTGGGGGTTTTCTTCAGTATCGGCAGTTCCAGCTTGGTGAACAGTATTTCCCCGAGCTGCTTGGGCGACCCCAGATTAAACTCCTGTCCCGCCAACTCGTACGCCTCGCCCTGCAACTGCAACAGGCGCTGCCCGAGCTCCGCGCTCTGGGCTTGCAACAGTTCACGGGAAATCAGCGCACCCTCACGCTCGATACGCGACAAGATCGGCACCAGCGGGATCTCAATTGTGGTAAACACATGGCTGGGGCCCTCCTGCTCCGCCAGCCTTGGCCACAGGGCCTCGTGCAGGCGCAGGGTGATATCCGCGTCCTCTGCGGCGTAGGGGCCAGCTTCCTCCAGGGTGATCTGGTTGAAGGTCAGTTGTTTGGCACCCTTGCCGGCAACGTCCTCGAAGTGGATTGTTTTAAGCCCCAGGTATTTCAGTGCGAGGCTGTCCATATCGTGCCGGGTTGCAGTGGAATCAAGCACGTATGATTCCAGCATGGTGTCAAAACGGATACCCCGCAGTTGGATGCCGTGATTCGCCAACACACTCATGTCGTATTTCAGGTTCTGCCCAACCTTGGCCTGTTGCTCGTCCTCCAACAGCGGTTTAATCTGCGCCAACACGGCATCCCGGTCCAACTGCTCGGGCGCTCCCAGGTAATCGTGTGCCAACGGCACATAGGCCGCGCTCCCGGCTTCGACGGCAAATGAAAGCCCGACAATACGCGCCTCCATATAGTTGAGGCTCGTGGTCTCGGTATCAAAGGCAAACAGGTCCGCTGCCGCCAATTTCTCCAGCCAGGTATCCAGGGCAGCCTGGCTGGTGACTATGTCATAGTCGACCGGCATGGCTTCGACCAGTTCCGGCTCGGCCCCATCGAGCAGCTCTTCCAGCCAGGACCGAAATTCCATACGTGTATACCACTCAACCAGCTGTTCGCGATCCGGTTCGCCGTTGGCCAGTTGATCCGGCGTGACATCCAGCGCCACATCGAGCTTTATCGTGGCGAGGGCGTAGGACATATACGCTTTGTCCTTTTCCGCTGCCAGTTTCTTCGCCATGGTCTTCGCACCACGGAAGGAGAGGTCGGCCACTTTGTCCAGCGCGGCATATATGTCGTCCAGCCCACCCAGGCCCTGCAGCAGTCCCAGTGCGGTTTTTTCCCCCACACCGGGCACACCCGGGATGTTATCGGCCTTGTCACCCATCAGGGCCAGCAGATCGATTACCAGAGATGGAGGCACACCAAACTTGCTTTCAACACCGGCCACATCGAGTACTGTGTCGGTCATTGTGTTCACCAGGGTAACGTGCTGATCCACCAGCTGCGCCATATCCTTGTCCCCGGTCGATATCACCACCGGCCGGCCCTGCTCACCCGCCTGCCGGGCGAGTGTGCCTATAACATCGTCCGCCTCCACACCCTCAACGCACAGCAGCGGCAGGCCCATCGCCTTCACAATAGCGTGAATGGGCTCCACCTGCTCCCGCAGCTCATCCGGCATCGGCGGCCGCTGTGCCTTGTAGTCGGGGAACATATCATCCCGGAAAGTCTTGCCCTTGGCATCGAATACGACGACTACCGGACTGCCGGGATAATCCTTATGCAGCCGGCGGATCATGCTAATCACCCCCTTGACCGCACCGGTGGCCTGGCCTGAGGAATTCGTCAGTGGTGGCAGCGCGTGGAAGGCGCGATAGAGATAGGAAGAGCCGTCAACCAGAACTATCGGCGCGGTGGGTGCATTCATTTTTGACCTTTATTGTAATGTCCTTCACACAGAGCCCTGTCAGAGCCCGCTAATTCTGCTGCCTGTCCCACATGGCCCGGGCCGAGCGGTAGGTAACCTTCATCTTGGCCATATCCAGCGGCGCTTTGAAAAAGCCATGATAATCCCCTCGCGGGTTGATAAGCACGACATTGGCGCTGTGGTCCACCTGGTAATCTTCGCCCTGGCCTGCGACCTTGCGAAACGGTGTGTTGAGCGCGGTGGCGAAACGGTGGATGTCGAGAAAGTCGCCCGTTACGCCCGTAAACCGCGGGTTGAAATAGGGCACATATCCGGCCAGCTGCTCCACCGTATCCCTGGCTGGGTCCACAGATACCATCACTACCTCGGTATCTTCCACTTCGGTTCCCTCCAGCTGCCCCATCAACTCGTTCAAAAAGCTCATGGTAGTTGGGCAGACATCGGGGCAGTAAGTGAAGCCAAAGAAAATGAGTGTCCATTTGCCCTTGAGGCGTTCGTTGGTAAATGCTTCGCCGTGGTGATCCACCAGATTGACCTCGCCGAAATTGCGCGGCGTCTCCAGCACATACAGTCCGTTGATCTGCATCTCAGTAGAAGTAAGCACTCGCGGCAGCGAAACCCTGTGGACGAACCCTGCCACAATCACTGTAATAAATACTGCCAGCGCTATTACCGTGATCTTGATACCACGGGATTGTCGCTTTTTTGATTCACTGACGGCGGTCACAGGGTGGCAACCGGATAGAGGTAATGGTCCATAAGCATAATAAGAAAGAGTGCCATGAGATAGATGATGGAATACCTGAACGTCTCCATGGGAGCGTTCGGGTTCTTGTCGCGGATTAACTCTACCGCCCAGTATAGGAAGCCACAGCCAAGAACGATGGCGCCAAGAAGATAAAGAGGGCCGCTCATGCGTGTAACGAAAGGCAGCAGGGTGATAAGAAACATTATCACCGTGTACAGGAGTATATGCAGCTTGGTAAATGCGACGCCATGGGTCACCGGCAGCATCGGAATATCAACCGAGGCGTACTCCTCCCGGCGATGAATAGCCAGGGCCCAGAAATGTGGCGGTGTCCAGGCAAAAATAATCAGCACCAACAGCAAACCGTGGCCATCGACCTGACCGGTCACGGCGGTCCAGCCGAGCAGGGGAGGTGCGGCACCCGCCAGCCCACCGATAACAATGTTCTGGGGCGTTGCCCGCTTCAGGAACATGGTATAGACCACCGCGTATCCCAATAATGATGCAAAGGTAAGCCAGGCTGTCAGGGCATTTATCCAGATCAGCAGTATGGCCATCCCCAGACTGCCGATAATCGCGGCAAACACCGCCGCCTGAGCCGGGCCCACACGGCCCTGGGCTATGGGGCGCTTATGAGTGCGCGCCATCTTCCGGTCGATACGCTGATCGACCAGATGATTTACGGTGGCGGCCGAGCCTGCACACAAGGCGATGCCCAGGTTGCCAAGAATCAGAACATGTAAAGGCACCATCCCCGGCACGGCCAGAAACATACCAATGGCCGCCGTGAGAATCATCAGGAGCACTACGTTGGGCTTGGTCAACTCCTTGTAATCCCGCCAGGTAACGGGCGCTGTCGTATCACGGGTTGTCATAGTCGGCTCAATCTCCGGAGTTTTTCAGGAGAAACTTAAGGTCTGCAATGACATCCTTGTACGTCAGATCCTTGTTATAAGACATCATTATCCAGCCGGACGGATCAACCAGGTACCAGGTGCTGGAATCCGCACCCACTTCTGCAAACAGCTGGTCAAACCCGCCGGGTGCAAGTACCAGTGGTTGCAGGCCGCTGTGCTCTTCGGCCAGAAACTGCTCAAAGCTGGCGGGGGCCGGGCGCCCGTCACTCAGTTCCTGCAGCGCGAATACCGTATCTGCGAGACCGGTTTCGCTGGCATAGACGCGTTTCAGCCGGTTGAAATCCTTTCCCATCGCGACATGAATCTGTCGGGTGAGGTACAGATTATTCTCACAGATGCTATCACAGCGGCCACCGGTCGCGGGCACCACCATGGTCCAGCGGGGCTCGGCATCGGCATAAGTGATGGCGGCTCCGTCCGGCGCCATCAGGCTTACCTCGTCAATTTGTCGGGGCGGCTGCACCAGGGTGCCGCGATTAGCCGTGCCCAGGCTGCCCACCAGGTCCAGGTCACCGCGCACCACGAAATACCACAGCCAGCTTGCGCCGAGAATCATGGTTATGGGAATGCCTGCTACCAGCAGCAGGACCATCCGGTTGTTGGTTGTTTTGTCCATTTTCAATTTAATGTCCCGTTCCCTTATCGCCGGAAGCTCGCAGCAATTGCCCGATATTACTGCTACGTACGAGGAAAAACCCCAGCAACACCAGTGCCATGGTAAACCATTGCACGGCGTATGCCCTGTGCTTATCGGGGCTTACGTTAATGACCTGCCAGTCGATTGACAGGGCGCCCGGCTCACCCGCGTTGATGCGGACGGCGTAGGGGAACACCCGGTCAAACCCGAGCGACTCCAACTGGGGCCGTATTTTCTCCATTTCAACCGCCTGCAGTAACTTGGGCCAGTCGCCATCAAGCTGTTGTTCTGCCAGCAGATAGGGCGCACCCGGCGCGACATAAATATGGCCTGTGAGCTCAACCCTGCCATCTACGAGTGGTACCGAAGGTAGCTCCAGGCGTGACGGGTCTCCGGCAATCCAGCCACGATTCACCAGTGCCAGGTCTGCGGACTCACCCAATCGCATTATGCCCAACACTTCGTAGCCAAAGGTGCCCGCCTGAATTCGATTGTCGAGCAAAAAATACTGGTCCTGCAAAAACACGCCCGAGAGATTTACCGGAAGATAAGCCAGAGCTTCAGCCGACTGATCCCACAGCTCTTCCAGCGGCAAAGGGGCCTGGCTCTGGCGTGCCTCCCAACTCGCCTGCATCGCCGCCTTCTCCTGCGCACGTTCCAGTTGCCAAAAACCCAGACCTAGCAACAACGGCAGCATCAGCAGCGTGAAAAGGGTAATACGCCACTCAAAATCGAAGCGAAGGCCCCGGCGCGTTACAGACATTTCAATTCACCTCAACCGATGGTGCCGGTGCTGGTTTATACTGCGGGTAATTATCAGGTGATTGGAACACTAAGGAGATGTCCATTGCTAAAAGCTGCGATTGTACTATTGATGCTGGCTCTGCTAGCCAGCCTGGGAAGCGGTTTTTACTTTCTGATGAAGGACCAGGGCGACAAAAACAAGCGCGGTACCTTTCATTCCCTGGGGATCAGGCTGGCACTCGCGGCCTGTCTTGCAACTCTCATAGTCTATGGCGTTGCGACTGGACAGCTCGGTCACCGCAACCCCTGGGACGCCGGGCCCGAGCCCGAAGCGTCCGAAAAATCGCCCTCGGAATGAGCGCTACCTGAGCGTTTCTAGAGGATGTAGACAAACAGGAACAGGAACACCCAAACCACGTCTACAAAGTGCCAATACCAGCTGGACGCCTCAAAGCCGAAGTGGTCATCGGCAGTGAACTGCCCGCCGAAGACAGAGCGCAGCAGCTGGATTAACAGCATGGTCATACCCATGAATACGTGAAAGCCATGGAAGCCCGTCAGCATAAAGAACGTTGATCCATAGATTCCCGCGTTCAGTGTCAGGCCGAAATGCTCGTAGGCCTCATAGTATTCATAAAACTGCACGCACAGGAAGATCATGCCGAGGGCAACGGTAATACCAAGCCACAAATTGAACTTCTTCTTGTTGCCATCGAGGATGCCCATATGCGCTACGTGGCAGGTGAAGCTCGACGTCAGCAGGATAATGGTGTTCCACAGAGGCAACCACATATACCAGGCATGCGCATCTGCAAAGGACATACTGGTATGGGGGCTGGTAAAGGATCCGTTATTGGCGATGACCTGGGCACCGGCACCGCCGACCGCTTCCTGGGGGGTTTGCATCATGGGCCAGTCAAAGCTAAAGCCCTCCCACAGCAGACCATTCATGCGCCCGCCCTCACCTTCGCCAGACAACCAGGGGCCAACCAGGTTGCGTACATAGAACAGGGCACCAAAAAAGGCAAAGAAAAACATCACCTCGGAAAAAATAAACCAGAACATACCCAGCACGTAGGATTTTTTCAGCTGGGCGCTGTTCATGCCGGCGATATTTTCCCTGATCGTAATCCTGAACCAGGCAAACAGGGTCCCGAGGAAAAACAACATGCCCAGATTAAAGATTGTCCAGGAGCTTGTCTCCTGGCTGGGGTCGCCAAAAGTCATGTCGTTCATAATACTGGCGGCACCGAAAATACTCAGTATCAGGCCTATGGTGGCACAGATGGCCAGCCGGCTCTTCTCTGGTACGTAATACTTTTCGTACGCTGCGGAAGTCTCGGTTGTCATGGGTTTACTCTCCGTATAGGTAACGCGGGTTCCCGAACCCGTGCTTCAGCGTGTGGCGACAGCGCCATCCGCCATATCTGTTACATCAAAAATGGTATAAGACAGCGTTATTGTCTGAATATCTTTTGGCAAGCCCTGGTCGACAATATACTGCAGCGGCAGCTCGGCCTCTGCACCGCCGTCCAGGGGTTGCTGGTTAAAACAAAAGCACTCTGTCTTGTGAAAATAGGGCGCGGCCCGTGCCGGCGAAATACTCGGTATAGCCTGCGCCACCATGGCAGCGGGCATGGGATTGCGTGCATAAAACACGGTCTCATTCACTGCCCCCGGATGTACCTTCATCACGGTGGTGGTGGGCGCAAACTCCCAGGGCATACCGGCGTTATTTGCAGCCAGAAACTGGACAGAAATCATCCTGCTTTCATCGACCGCCACCGGCACAGAGGTATAAGCCACCCCGCTTGTTTTACCGTTAATACCCAGAACGTCGCACAACACATTGTACAGGGGCACCATCACCACAAAAACGAAAGCAAACATCAGCACCGCCACCACCAGCAATTTGCTGGCGGTGTCGATGACAGGATTGTTGCTCAGTCTAATCACACTATGTCCTGTTATTTGATCGCCGGAGGCGTCTCAAAGGTGTGGTAGGGCGCCGGCGTCGGTATCGTCCATTCCAGACCTTCCGCACCGTCCCAGACTTTCTCTTCGCTGGTCGGCTTGCCCGCCACAATCGTGGCGATCACGTTGTACAGGAACAGGATCTGGGAGAGCCCGTAAATAAAGGCGCCTATGCTGGACATCATATTGAAGTCCGCGAACTGCAGGGCGTAATCCGGAATCCGACGCGGCATGCCGGCAAGACCCACAAAGTGCTGTGGGAAGAAGGCCAGGTTAAAGCCGATAAAAGAGATCCAGAAGTGAGTCTTGCCCATGGTCTCGTTATACATACGGCCACACCACTTGGGCAGCCAGAAGTATATCGCCGCCGTCATACTGAATACCGCACCCGCCACCATCACATAGTGGAAATGGGCCACCACAAAGTAACTGTCGTGGTACTGGAAGTCAGAGGGGGCGATGGACAGCATGAGGCCAGTGAAACCGCCGATGGTGAACAACACCAGGAAACCCAGGCTGAACAGCATGGGCGTCTCAAAACTGAGGGCACCACGCCACATGGTGGAGATCCAGTTGAACACCTTCACACCGGTAGGCACCGCAATCAACATCGTGGCGTACATGAAGAAGAGCTCGCCGGCGACCGGCATGCCCACTGTATACATGTGGTGAGCCCAAACAATGAACGACAGAAACGCGATGGACGCGGTGGCATATACCATCGAGTCATAGCCAAACAACGGCTTGCGGGAGAAGGCGGGAATGATCTGTGAGACCACACCGAAAGCCGGCAGAATGATGATGTAAACCTCGGGATGACCGAAGAACCAGAATACGTGCTGGAACAGTACCGGGTCACCGCCACCCGCGGCGGAGAAGAAACTGGTACCAAAATGCACATCCATCAGCATCATGGTCACCGCCCCGGCAAGCACCGGCATCACCGCGACCAGCAGGAAAGCAGTAATCAACCAGGTCCATACGAACAAGGGCATCTTCATGTAGGTCATGCCGGGCGCTCGCATATTCATCACCGTGGCGATGATGTTGATCGAGCCCATAATGGATGACAAACCGAGTACGTGTATGCAAAAGATAAAGTACGTAACCGATGGGCCGGCATAGGTAGTGGAAAGCGGGGCATAAAATGTCCAGCCCGCAGCGGGCGCACCGCCTTCCATAAATAATGTCGATGCCAGTAACAGGAAAGTCGGGGGTAAAATCCAGAAACTCCAGTTGTTCATGCGCGGCAGCGCCATATCCGGTGCCCCGATCATCATCGGAATCAGCCAGTTAGCCAGGCCGACGAAGGACGGCATGATCGCGCCGAACACCATTATCAGGCCGTGCAGGGTGGTCATCTGGTTGAAAAAAGCAGGCTCTACCAGTTGCAGGCCGGGCTGAAACAGTTCCGCCCGAATAATCATGGCGAAAGCGCCACCCAGGATAAACATGGAAAATGAGAACCACAGGTACATGGTTCCAATATCTTTGTGGTTGGTGGTAAAAAGCCACCGACTCAGGCCCTTGGCAGGACCGTGATGATGATCGCCCATCGTTTACTCCTCCAATTAGCCTTTTTTGTGGTTGTAGACATCAATGGGCTGTACAAGATCGCCCATATTGTTGCCGAATGCGTTGCGCTGGTAAGTAATAACCGCCGCCATGTCGACGTCGTTCAGCTGGCCACCAAAGGCCTGCATCGCGGTGCCGGGGACGCCGTTAATACCTACGTCAAGATGCGTGGCAAGATCGCCAGTGGCAATGGCACTGCCCTTGATCGCGTTGCCCACACCGCCTTCACCATTGGCACCGTGACAAGCCAGGCAGCTGCGCGCGTAAACCGCCTCGCCCCGCTCCATCAGCTCGTCCAGTGCAAAAGTCTGGGCCATCAGTTCCTTGATTTCCGCCGCCTCGATCTGCTTGGCCGCCAACCACTCATCGTACTCTTGCTGGCTGACCACGTTAACCACGATGGGCATAAAGCCGTGATCCTTGCCACAGAGCTCGGCGCACTGGCCGCGATAAACACCCTCTTTGGTGGCCTTGGTCCAGGTTTCATTGATAAAGCCGGGGATCGCATCGCGTTTTACTGCTAGCTGAGGCACCCACCAGGAGTGAATCACATCGTTGCCAGTGATGAGGAAGCGGACCTTGGTATCCACCGGGATCACCATGGGCTCATCGACTTCCAGCAGGTAGTATTCACCCTTTGGTTCAGAGTTATTAATTTCACTCTGGGGCGTACGCAAGTTGCTGAAAAAACTTACATTTTCGCCACTTTCGTTCAGGTATTCGTACTTCCATTTCCACTGATACCCGGTGACGAGGATATCTATCTCTGCGTCGTCGGTATTATAGATGTCGAGCAGTGTGGTGGTGGAGGGCACTGCCATACCGATGAGAATAAAGAATGGAACAACCGTCCACAGAATCTCGACCTTGGTGCTCTCGTGAAAATTCGCCGGCGTGACCCCCTTTGATTTGCGGTGATAGATGATGGAATAAAACATCACACCGAATACGCCGACGCCGATGATTGTGCATATCCAAAATATCCACATATGCAGATCGTAAATGCGCTCGCCGACTTCGGTGACACCCGGTGACATATTGACCGAGCTCACCTCGCCTCCGGCTGCCGTGGCGGCAACACTCATCAGCATAAGCACAGGTCCGAGGGCGAGCTTTAACAGCCGCTTCGCTTCAACACACATTTCCTGTGTCTCCATGTTGTTTAAAAATCATAGTTCCCCCAACTGACGGGCCTGAACCCCCTGCAAGCCATCCATATTCATAAGGATCGTGCGTTACGAACTTCAATACCCCACCTGAAAGTGAGGCGACCGGGACGTTAACACTGCCTGAACATATCAGTTTTTGCTGCTTTGACAACGCTGCGACAATCGGTCGCAGCTGCAAAACGCGGGGGATTATAGCGAATCTATACCGCAAAGCCCATACATCGCTATCCAGAGCATAAATGAATGTACTCCCGAGGCCCCTATATGCCCTTTCTATATATAGAAGGTATACTGCGATTGCGCTACAAAACGCGCTTCATATAATCCTGTCGGCAGTGCTTGTGACATTAATCTCACCGTATTTATTAGCCGATAGCAACATATTTGCTGCCACTGGTAGCGGTTTGGCGAAGATGTACTAGCCTGAACAGTACCGCTTTATAAGCCCACGCAAAAAAAAACGGCGGCCCATGGTCACAGCGCTCATAAGAGAGAAAATCGGTGCCGCCGTCCGGGCTGAGGCCAGGACCGGGCATTTCAGCGAACACCTGCAGCAACAGCTGCCCCAGCTTCGAAACAAGCTTGTCCTCCCTGAGGACAATCCTGTGGCGGGCCTGCTGGCGTTTATCCGTGATTATGTCGAGAGCGTACCCGATTGTATCCTGCTGGTAACTGCGGTCAGCAAGCATATGGGCTTCTACGATTACGCCGCTCCACTGCTGGACATGGCAGAGGACTATTTTCTGCACCCCCCACAGGCACTGCCTGCTGACGGTGGTCTGGAGGCCTTGCTGGACGAGGCGTTTCTGGCACACCGACTGCTGGAAGAGGTGAACGACCATCACATAAGACATCTGCAGCGGCCGCTGCTGCCGATAGATATGACGGAAGCCAATGTTATCGTGCACCACCTGCTGGGAGACGAGCTCGCCAACCAGCTGGATCAAATGGTGCACGATACGGCGCAAAAGCTCCTGGAGCGGGAATATGTCTGGGCAAAGGTTCGGGCAATACCGGCCAGCAGTGCTGCTGCCACGCAATTGTTCAAATATAACAAGGTGACCTGGTCTTCCCGCAGGATTCGCCTACGCCTTGCTTCTGCAGCGAGTTAAGCCAGCTCTTATCGGCTTTTTTTCCCCGGATCAACCAGTGTCACTGGCTCTGCTGGCGTCTCCGTACGCCGCGCAGCGGCCCGGCTTACCCGGGTTGGAAGTTCCTGGCCAATGCTTTTAGTTTGCTGCTCTGCCGCCTGATTACCGGGGCGTGACTCCGTAAAACCACAGGAAACACACTCTCGCTTATCCGTATCGAGGTCGACAACAATTTTATCCATCAAGCTACAGCGAGGACACACGGCGCCCGCGATAAAACGGCGACGAGGGGGTTTATTTGACATTGAATGGCCTCCGGCTGCCGCAGCTGGACTGGCAAGATATGGGTCGGCTGGGTATTGTAACAGGCTAATCCGTTCAGAGAGCATCTACATGAAGCACTACAGCCCAACCAGTGTCCGCAGCTTTGGCGGTATTCGACCGGAGACAGGGGCGCGTGTGCTGATCGACCCCAGCGCGGTAGTGATCGGCGATGTGCAACTGGCTGACGATTGCTCCGTCTGGCCCCAGGTGTCCATTCGCGGAGACATGCATCGCATACGTGTAGGCGCGCGCACCAGCGTGCAGGATGGCTGCGTACTTCATATTACTCACGCCGGCCCTTTTAATCCCGACGGCTGGCCCCTGGAAATCGGCAGCGATGTCACCATTGGCCATAACGCTACGCTGCACGGGTGTATCGTCGGTAACCGGGTCCTGGTGGGCATGGGGGCAACCGTCATGGACGGCGCAGTGGTAGAAGACGATGTGGTGATAGCAGCGGGCGCGCTGGTCACACCCGGTAAACAGCTGCGCAGTGGCTATCTGTACGCCGGTAGCCCGGCACGAGAGGTTCGGACCCTGAGCGAGAAGGAAATGAACTACTTTCGTTACAGCGCCGACAATTACGTCAAATTGAAAGACCGTCACATCGCCGAGCTGGAGGCCCAGTCTACCGGGTCACCCGTTAAGTAACGCTCAGCCGTGCACCAGTGTCAGGCCGCGGCGAGGCTTTCCCGTATCTGTCTGATCACGGGACGGGTTTCGGGACGCAGGTGCTGCCAAATGTAGAAAGACTGGGCCGCCTGCTCAACTAGCATACCCAGGCCATCGGCCACTGCCCAGGCGGTATGATGAGCCGCCCAGCGCATAAACGCTGTCGGCTTTGCACCGTAAATCATGTCATAGCAACAGCTGCGCTCAGTCAACACCGTTCCCGGCAGTTGTGGCGTATCGCCACTGAGCCCGGCGCTGCTTGCATTGATGATCAAATCAAAAGAGTTGCCATTCACCAGCGAATACCCACCGCCTGATACAGGCCCGATATCAGCAAACTCTTCCGCCAGTTGCTGCGCCTTTTGCGCGGTTCGATTAACCACTAGTAACTGCTGTGGTTTCTCACGTAACAATGGCTCCAACACCCCGCGGGCAGCACCCCCGGCCCCGAGCATCAAAATTCGGAGGCCCTGTACTGCCCAGCCAAGATTGGCAATCATATCCCGTACAAGGCCAATGCCGTCGGTGTTATCGCCTTCAATAAAGCCGTCCTCGCTGCGACTCAGGGTATTCACCGCCCCGGCGCGCTCTGCGCGGACGCTGAGCCGGTCCGCAAATGCAAAAGCGTCGCGCTTGAATGGTAGCGTCACGTTCAGGCCCGCGCCGCCACCGTCAAAAAATTTTCGCGCTGCCAGATCAAAACCATCGGGTTTTACCAGCACCGCCCGGTACTGCAGTTCACGCCCACATTGCCGGGCGAAGGCCGCGTGAATTGCCGGCGACTTGCTGTGTTTTATCGGGTTGCCGAAAACGGCGTATTTATCCGTACCACTCATTTTTCCAGTTCCTTCCTATTTGGCTTCAACCAACCAGTCTCGATCCTGCAGGTAGTAACTGGTCAACTCTTCCTCCGCCGATCCCGCTACAGGCTGGAAATCGTATTCCCAACGTGCCAGAGGTGGCATCGACATGAGGATAGCCTCCGTGCGGCCATTGGACTGCAGTCCAAACAGGGTGCCGCGATCATAGACAAGGTTAAATTCGACGTAACGGCCCCGGCGGTACAGCTGGAACTGTCGTTCAGCATCGCTAAAAGCCTGCGCCTTGCGCCGCTGCACAATAGGTTGGTAGGCCGATATAAATGAATCGCCCACCGAGCGCATAAACGCAAAGCATGTGGCGAAATCCCATTCATTCAAGTCATCGAAAAACAGGCCGCCTATCCCGCGGGGCTCGCGGCGATGTTTGAGATAAAAGTACTCATCGCACCAGCGCTTGAAGCGAGGATAAACGTCCTCCCCGAACGGCGCGCAGGCGTTGGCCGCCGCCTGATGCCAGCTAACGCAATCCTCGCGCTTGCCGTAATAGGGCGTGAGGTCGTAACCGCCGCCAAACCACCAGACGGGTGGCTCACCGGGCTTTTCCGCAACAAACATACGGACATTGGCGTGAGAGGTTGGCACATGGGGACTGCGCGGGTGAATAACCAGTGATACACCCAATGCCTGGAAGCTGCGACCGGCGATTTCAGGCCTTGATGCACTGGCCGAGGGCGGCAGGCTCGCGCCACGCACATGGGAGAAATTCACACCTGCGCGCTCAAACACCGCCCCCTCGGTCAACACCCGGCTGCGGCCACCGCCACCCTCGGGTCGCTGCCACTCGTCACTGAGAAAGCCCGCTCCGCCATCTTCTTCAGCCAGGGCAGCGCAAATGCGGTCTTGCAGCTGCATCAGGTAAGACCGGACCCGGCCCACGTCGATTGAGTTATCTGAATTCATGGGCGAGGCATTATACGCACCCGATGGCGGGAACAATACCGGTGTTGGGCCCCTGTCGATAATCAGCTGCGAATAATTCGGCCACTGGCAAGATCCCTGATCTGGGTTGGCCGGCCTGCGGACCCGACAGCGCCAGGCACCATGTAATCCAGCCGGTCGCCAAAATACCGCTTTACCTGGAAGCCCGCTAGAGGCGGGCGGCAGCCAGCAGGGTTGGCAGAGGTTGATACCAGCGGGCCACCCCAGGCAGTGCACAAAGCCGTCACAACCGGATGACCGCTCACCCGCACCGCCACCGTTTCGTGTTCGCCGTGAATCCAGCTGGCCACCCGCCCCCGGTGGGGAACCAGCCAGGTGCAGGGGCCCGGCCAATAATCCGACATTTTCCGGCGTTTATCCGCATCAAGACCGGCAAGCAAAAATTCCAGTTGTTGCTCATTAGCCGCCACCAGGATCAGCCCCTTGGAGGCAGAGCGGCCTTTCAAACGAAGCAAGCGCTCCACCGCCCATCGATTCTTCGGATCACAGCTCAAACCCCACACAGCCTCTGTCGGACAGGCAATCACGCCCCCGACAGACAATATCTGCTGCGCCAGTCGCATGCGCAGGGATACGGGCGGCCCGGACATGATCAGTCCTTCAGGCTTTCCTGCAGGGCGTTGTCTTTATCACGGATTGAGGCCGCATTGGCTGCGCGTTCCTCCAGTAACTTTTGCCCCAGCGCCGGATTCCCCGTCGCCAGAATCTGGATCGCCAGATAGGCAGCATTTTTGGCGCCCGCCTTGCCTATTGCCACCGAGGCCACCGGAATACCGGCTGGCATCTGGACAGTGGACAACAGCGCGTCCAAACCATCCAGCGAAGAGTTCATGGGCACCCCAATGACAGGCTTAACTGTCGTTGCGGCAACCGCGCCCGCCAGGTGCGCAGCCATACCGGCCGCAGCGATAAATACCGCGCAGCCTCGCTTGTCGGCATCCTGCACAAACGTTTTGGTGACTTCCGGCGTGCGGTGGGCTGACGTAATACGGGCCTCGAATCGAACACCAAATGATCGCAGGACATCAAAACATGCCTGCATGACAGGCAGATCTGAATCTGACCCCATAACAATTGCCACAAACGGCTCGCTCATCGACTTTCTCCTGGAAAATTGGCGGTGCTATCTGGATTCTGTACGCCAAAGAGCGCGAAAGTTTACCAACTGGCGGCAACTTCGCAAGCCCGGTATGGGTATCTCCGCCACAATGCTCATTGGCGGATGTAACCTCCACCCTCGCGGCAGACCAGACCCAGTAATTCAAGGGAGGACAATTCAGCCATCACCCGGGCCACCGGGAGCGCACTGAACTGGCTGAGCTCGTCAGCAGTAATCCGTTCATAGCCCACCAGCTGCAGCATTCTCTGCAGGTTCGTGGACAGCTGCGGCCCCGCCAGGGCCGGGGCCTCCTGCGCAAGAAGGTCCTGCTGCAGGCCATACATCGGCCCCAGCTCCTCCAGTACGTCATCGATTGACACTACCATTTTCGCGCCATCGCGAATCAGGTAGAGACATCCGGCACCGCCCTGATGGTAAATTGACCAGGGCAGAGTAAACACCTCGCGCCCCTGTTCCAGCGCTGCTCGCGCAGTAATCAGCGAACCGCTGGGCAGCGCGGCCTCCACCACCAGAACACCCAGAGACAAGCCGCTGACAATGCGATTGCGTCGAGGAAAATTTGACCGCACTGGCGCCAGCCCCACTGGGAACTCGCTGACAAGGCAGCCGCTCTGCTCCAACTCCTGTGCCAGTCCACGGTGGCGAACCGGGTAAACGCGATCTATCCCCGTTGCCACCACAGCCACACTGCTTCCGCCAGCGGCCAATGCACCCCGATGGCTGGCGGCGTCAATGCCCAACGCAAGACCGCTGGTAACCTGCAGACCGGCCCGGGTGGCCAGGCCGGCGAACTCTTGCGCTGCCTTGACCCCTGAGGGGCTGGCCTTGCGACTGCCAACCATAGCCAGTTGTGCTCTGCACAGTATCGCCGGGTCACCGCGCACATACAGCAGCGGCGGCGGATCGTGTATCCCGCGCAGCAACGGTGGGTAGCGGGTATCGGTGATCGCCAGTATATCTGCGCCCACCTCTACCAGTGTTGCCAGCTGGGCGTCTATATCAAAGGTAGGGCTGCCGCCGCGCAGTGCCTGGGCAAGACTATGTGACACACCAACAGACAGCCCCAGCTCGCGCCACAGTGGCGCTCCACCCTCCGCCAGCGCCTGTGGCGAACCACTGCGGATCAACATATTGGCCAGCGTGGAATCTTGCAAGCCGGTAACGCTGTGCAACAACAGGCACAGACGAGCTTCTTCAGCGTTCATACATCGTCCTTGATGCAATAAAAAAACGGGGCTCGAGGCCCCGTTAATTGTGCAAGTTGATGCGCTGAATTAGAACATCATGGGTTCTTTACTTTGTCGCCAACTTTCAGCGGCTTATCAGACTTGAGAATAATGGCGTAGCTGGCTTTATCGAACACCTCGAATACCATCGCCAGGCCTGCACGGATATCGGGCAGCAGCACATTTTCTTTGGCTACCTCATCAAAAATCAGCGCCCCTGCCTGGTAAACAGCGAGTACCTGGCCGACTTCCAGCCCGTTGCGCTCACCTTTGTTCAGAACAACAATATCGTTGGTGCCTATCTGCGTGACACCGCCGGGGACGGCAATCATAAAGCCGTTATCTATTTCCACGCTGGGCGCGCGCGGGTGGAAGGTTGCATCGATGATACGCTCGCGCAGCGGCAGCAGTCGGTCGCTAATCCGGACTTCTTCGGTTACGCGTGTTACTTCCAGCTCCGCCACCGATTCGCCCGCAGCACTCAGAAGTTTGGTGTTACCGATATCTTGTGCCTGGTAGCCCAGCAACTCCTTGGTGATCGGATCGTAATAGGCCTCGCCCGGCCGGTAGATGCCAAAAGCGCGCTCCCCTTCAGGAAAGTCACCGCGACCGAAAACCCTGTCTCCGGGTGCACTGAGCAGATGGCGGCCAGAGCCTGAAACAATGTAAGGCGCTCCACTCAGCTCTCCTTCCGCGACAATACGCGACCACTTGAGCCATGGCCCTATCTCGTCCAGCGGTATAATGGGTATTGCGAGATCCAGGTCGCTAACCCGCATATTGGGCGTCATTTTCACGTCGCGGCCACGGCGCATACGCAGCCTGGGCTGGCCGTCAACCCAAACGAGGTATAATTCGTCGCCGGGGTAGATCAGGTGCGGGTTATCGATCTGGGGGTTGGCGTCCCATAGCTGAGGCCACAACCAGGGCTTCTGCAGATACATGCCCGAAATACCCCAGAGAGTGTCTCCCTTCTTTACAATGTAGGTTTCCGGCACGTCTTCGTTGAGTTCTACCGCCGCCTGCAACCATGCACTGAAAAGCAATGACAGCAGCAGCAGGCAAACCGAGAGTGAGCTTCTTTTCATTTTTCCGTCCCTGCGTAGTCTTGTTATAGTCTGTCGCAGCAAATGACGCCTTGGCCGGCCAGGCCAGGGTATTGACGCCGCGACAGCTTCCCCATGAACTGTGCTCTGCCCTGCACCGTCGCGCCAACGCGTCACGTGCTGGGCGCCCCGTCGCTGCAGGTAGTATAATCACTACAGTTTGCTGCGGCGTTTTGCCGGTGGCAAGCTTAATGTTACTAATTCACGCAGCCATTCTCGGCGCGATATTGGCCAAAATAGAGCGGTTTTACACATGGCAGTACTCGAAATACTGGAATTTCCGGACCCCCGGTTACGCACAAAGGCGAAGCCCGTGACACAGGTGACTGAGGCGACCCGGCGCCTGATCGCGGATATGCTGGAGACAATGTACCAAGCTCCCGGCATCGGATTGGCGGCGACACAGGTCAATGTACATGAGCGTCTGCTGGTAATTGATACCTCCGAGGATCGCAACAATCCACTGGTTTTCATCAATCCGGAGATCACCGTTCTGGACCCGAACCTGGGAGAATACGATGAGGGCTGTCTGTCTGTTCCCGGCTTCTATGAAACCGTCTCCCGGCCCAGCCGTATAAAGGTCACGGCCCTGGACCGCAACGGCGAGAGTTTCACTCAGGAGTTGGATGGCCTGCTGGCAATTTGCCTGCAACACGAAATTGACCATCTAGAAGGCAAGCTTTTCATCGATTATCTGTCGCCCCTGAAACGTCAGCGAATCCGCAAAAAGCTGGAGAAACAGCAGCGCCAGAACGCCTGATGTCCACCATGCCAGTTAGCAGCTCCAACACGCCTCTACGAATCATCTTTGCCGGCACGCCGGAATTTGCGGCCATACATCTGAAGACGCTCATTGATAGTAAGCACCAACTTATCGCCGTTTATTCACAACCGGATCGACCCGCCGGCAGAGGCAAAAAACTGCGTGCCAGCCCCGTCAAACAGCTGGCAGAAGCTGCAGGCATTGCCGTATACCAACCTGTATCTCTGCGCGTCGAAGAAGAACAACACCGGCTTGCGGAGCTCAACGCCGATGTGATGGTTGTTGTCGCCTATGGCTTGATTCTGCCCACTGAGGTTCTACAAGCGCCGCGCCTGGGCTGCCTCAATGTTCACGCCTCACTGCTGCCGCGCTGGCGCGGTGCGGCCCCGATACAACGCGCTATTGAAGCCGGCGACAGCGAAACCGGCATTACCATTATGCAAATGGATGTCGGTCTGGACACCGGCGCGATGCTTGCGACCGCCAGATGTGCGATCGGTCCCCAAACCAGCAGCGCTATGTTGCACAATACGCTGGCCGACCTGGGCCCACCGCTGCTACTGGAGGTTTTGGATAATTTGGCGGCGTTCCAGAGTAGAGCTGTCAACCAGCCTGAGGAGCTGGCCACTTATGCCAGGAAAATCCTCAAGGCTGAAGCCGAGCTCGACTGGCGGGGAGACGCAACGGCGCTTGCCCGAACCGTTCGTGCCTTCAATCCTTTTCCGGTCTGCTTCAGCACCCTGGGAAAAGAACGCGTAAAATTCTGGGAAGCCCAACCCGTTGACGCTGCTTCCTCCGCGATACCCGGCACCATTACGCAGGCGGATAAAGCGGGCATTCGGGTCAGTTGTGGCGCTGGCCAGTTGCTCATCGAGCGCCTGCAATTGGCGGGAGGAAAACCCCTCACCGCCGCACAATTACTGAATGCACGCAGTGAACTGTTTGCTGTCGGCCAACGTTTCTCTCTGCCCGCAACGGGAGCCAACTGATGGCACTTGACCCCAGGGCGGCCGCAGCCCAGGTTATCGGCGAAGTGCTGGCAGGAAAATCCCTGAACCAGGCCCTGCCAGCGAAGCTGGCGCAGGTTGCCGAGCGAGAGCGGGGCTTGCTACAGCAATTATGCTACGGCAGTCTGCGGCACGCGCCCCGGTTGGAAGCGCTGCTGGCCCAACTGCTGAACAAACCTCTCAAGGACAAGGACCGCGACATCCAGGGCTTGCTCCTGTGCGGTCTGTACCAGCTGGAAAGTACCCGTATCCCCGATCACGCCGCCGTCTCCAGCACTGTCGCCGCGGTAAACCTGTTAAAGAAGAGCTGGGCAAGGGGTATGACCAATGCCGTGCTCCGGCGCTTTCTAAGGGAGCGCGAGTCGCTGGAAAGAAACTTGCCGGCTGCCGCTGCGGCCAGTCACCCCGAGTGGCTGTACCAGCTGCTGCAGCAACAGTGGCCCGCCCACGCCACCGACATTGTGGCCGCCAACAACCTGCAACCACCCATGACACTGCGCATCAACACAGGCCGGGTGAACAGAAGCAACTATCTGGAAAAGCTGGCCGAACAAGGTATCGAAGCCTGGGCAGGCCGGCTCTGTGAGCAGGCGATATACCTGGCCAAACCCTGCGATGTAACAGATTTACCCGGTTTCGCCGATGGTGACGTGAGTGTGCAGGATGAGGCCGCCCAGCTGGCTGCTGGACTACTGCAGGTTGCCCCCGGGGAAAGGGTTCTCGACGCCTGCGCCGCGCCCGGGGGCAAAGCATGTCATGTGCTTGAACTGCAACCAAAACTGGCAGAGCTGGTTGCCATGGATGCGGACGAGCTGCGTTTGCAAAAAGTTTCCGAGAACCTGCAACGGCTGAAGCTGCCCGCCACCGTGCTGACAGGGGATGCCTGTAAACCTCCGTCAGCCCTGACAGCTGCAAGCTTTGACCGAATCCTGGTGGATGCACCCTGCTCCGCCACAGGGGTGATCCGACGCCACCCCGACGTCAAGCTGCTGCGGCGGCCGGGAGATATCGCTGCAATGGCTGGCGTGCAGCTGCGCATCCTCACAGGGCTTTGGCCGCTACTTAAACCCGGTGGCACATTGTTATATGCGACGTGCTCTGTGCTGGTCGAAGAAAATTCAGAGCTTATAGAGCGCTTTCTCGGACAGTGTCCGGACGCCAAAACCGTTACCCTGGAGGGGGAGTGGGGTGAGGCATCCGGTGGCGGGCGCCAGCTGCTGCCTTCCACCCTTGGGCCTGACGGATTGTTCTATGCCCGCTTGCTCAAAAACGCCTGAGTCCCACGGACGCTAACTATGTGCATAATTTGGGTAGGTGAACACTTACAATCGACAGATGATTTCTTTAAGGTGCCGGGGTAACCCAGCCCCATGACTCACATTGAGCTCCCAGAGCTATGAAGATCATTATTCTCGGCGCCGGCCAGGTCGGCGGCACCCTGGCCGAACACCTGGCCGATGAACAGAACGACATAACGGTAGTAGACACCGACCGGGAAAAGCTGAGGCTGCTGCAAGACAGGCTGGACATCGGCACTGTCGCTGGCGAGGCCTCTCACCCTAATACCTTGCTGAAAGCAGGTGCCGAAGACGCCGATATGCTGGTAGCTGTCACCAACAGTGACGAGATCAACATGATGGCCTGCCAGGTGGCGCACACCCTGTTCAATACGCCGACCAAAATCTCGCGTGTTCGCTCTCAGCAGTATCTGTCCTATCAGGAAGCGCTGTTTAACCGCGAAAATATACCGGTAGATGTGATCATCGGACCGGAACAACTGGTCACCAAGAACATACACCAATTGATCGCCAACCCGGGCGCTCTGCAAGTGCTCGACTTTGCCGAAGGTAAAGTTCAGTTGGTGGCAGTGCGGGCCCATCATGGCGGCCCCATCGTCGGCCAGCAGCTGCGGGAAATTCGCAAACACATGCCCAAAGTCGACACCCGGGTTGCGGCTATTTTTCGTCAGAATCGCCCCATCATTCCCGAAGGCAGCACCGTGGTGGAGCTCGACGACGAGGTCTTCTTTATTGCTGCCCGCGACAATATTCGTGCAGTTATGGCGGAAATGCGCGAGATCGACAAACCTTACAAACGTGTAATGATTGCCGGTGGCGGCAATATCGGCGCAACACTGGCATGGACCATCGAAAGCAAGTACCAGGTGAAGCTCATAGAGCGCTCTGACAAGCGCTGCCGAATACTCTCTGAACGGCTCAATCGCACCCTGGTATTGAACGGCAGCGCCACAGACCCGCAACTGCTGGCAGCGGAAAATATCGAGCGCACCGATGTGTTCTGCGCCCTTACCAACAACGATGAATCCAACATCATGATGTCTATGTTGGCGAAACGGGCGGGCGCAAAAAAGGTCATCACTCTCATCACTAATACCGCCTACGCCGACCTGGTGGGCGATGAAATTGATATCGCCATTTCCCCACAACAAATCACCATAGGCAGTTTGTTGACGCACGTCCGGCGCGGCGATATCAGCAACGTACACTCGCTGCGCCGCGGCGCAGCTGAAGCTATCGAAGTCACTGCACACGGCGACGCTCATTCCTCCCGGGTGATCGGTAGACGGCTCGATGAAATCAAGCTGCCGGAAGGCGTTACCATCGGCGCGATTGTGCGCGGAGAAGAAGTCCTTATGGCCCACAGTCACATCGTGGTCGAGACCAATGATCATGTCATATTGTTTCTGGTGGACCGCAATATGATCAAGGCCGTGGAGAAACTGTTCGCCGTGGGTTTCGGGTTTTTCTCCTAGACCATGCATATTTCCGTATCGTTCAGAATTCTCGGCATGCTGTTGATGCTATTCAGCAGCGCTACCCTGGTACCGCTTTTGTTAGCGCTACTGGAAGATGACAATACCGCCACAGGCTTTTTATCGGCCATGGGAATCACCTTCTTCTCTGGCTTGCTTATGTGGCTGCCGGTGCGCAAGGTCAGTCACGAACTACGCATTCGCGACGGCTTTCTCATCACTTCATTATTCTGGACGGTATTGGGTGTGTTCGGCGCGCTGCCATTCGCCCTGTCAGACGCCCTGCACCTGACACCCACCGAGGCCATTTTCGAATCGATCTCCGGCTTGACCGCCACCGGGGCCACGGTCATCACCGGCCTGGACGATCTGCCCCAGTCCATCCTGATCTACCGCCAATTGCTGCAATGGCTGGGCGGCATAGGCATCATCGTGGTAGCGGTAGCCATCCTGCCCATGCTGGGCATCGGCGGTATGCAGCTGTACAAGGCGGAAACTCCCGGGCCCTCCAAAGACAGCAAATTGACACCCCGGATAACCGAAACCGCCAAGGCTTTGTTCGCAGTATATCTGGCACTTACCCTGGCCTGCGCCGCTACCTATTACGCCCTGGGTATGTCGGGCTTCGACGCGGTCGCACACTCTTTTTCCACAGTTGCGCTCGCGGGTTTTTCTACTCACGATGCCAGCCTGGGTTTTTTCCAAAATGACTATATTCTGATGGCCGCCAGTTTCTTCATGCTGGTATCAGGCATGAATTTCGGTCTACATTTCATGGCCTGGCGCAGGCAGACACTACAAGTCTATAACAAGGATTCGGAAACACGCTTCTTTTTTGCCGCGGTAGGCGTGTGCATTGCTATCACCGTTGCTTACCTGATTTGGGAGGAAGTACACGGCCACCAGGAAGCCGTATTGCACGGTATATTCCAGGTTTTGTCCATCATTACTACCACAGGCTACTCCACCGAAAATCTGGGTGAGTGGCCTGTCGTGCTACCCATAATGGCGATATTTTTCTCCTGTATGGGGGGTTGCGTTGGGTCCACCTCCGGCGGAATCAAGTCAATGCGAGTGATGTTGATATACAAGCAGGGTGTAAGAGAGCTGAAGCAGCTGGTGCACCCTCACGCCGTGATTCCACTCAAGGTTGGAAGACGCAGGGTAGAGTCTACTGTAGTGAGTGCCGTTTGGAGCTTTTTCGCCGTTTACACTTCAACCTACATTGTCTTACTTTTATTGCTGATGATGACCGGGCTGGACTTCATCACCGCTTTTTCGGCCGTCGCAGCTTCATTAAATAACCTGGGAATGGGTATCGCCGGCGTCGCGAACGGCTTTAGTGGCCTCAGCGAGACAGCTAAAGCCATTATGTGTTTTGCCATGCTGCTGGGGCGACTGGAAATTTTTACGCTACTGGTACTGTTTACACCCGCGTTCTGGCGTATGTAATCATTACCGGATGGCCGGTCTTGTTTTCTTGATCATTTCGTAAGCCGCCTGAATTTCCTGTGCGCGCTCTGTCGCCAGCCTGACCATATCTTCCGGCACACCCTTCGCGATCAGCTTATCGGGGTGATTTTCACTCATGCGCCTGCGGTAAGCCTGCTTCAGTTCCCGGTCAGAAACTGTTTTTTCCACGCCCAGTGCCGTGTAAGCGTCGTCCAGGCTAGTGCCAGGCTGGGCAACATAGCCCTCGTTGCCATGAAAATGCTCCTGCGCTCTGGCCATTCGCAATAGTTGTTCCAGCCGGGCAGCACCAAAACCGATAGTGACCGCGATGTGCTCCAACGCCGCCTGCTCGCCAGGTTCTATCCGGCGATCTGCCATGGCCAGCGACACCAGAAACATAAGAAGGGTCTGTTGCAATTGCCGCTGGCTTCCGCAGACCTGCAGAAAAGCCGATAGTACCGGTTCAATCTGAAAATCTGCCGCCGCCCCCCGGCGAAACAGTGCAATCGCTTGCTCGCGCTGCTTGGCACCCAGCTTCATCTGATCGAAGACCAGCTCTGTGTGCTTTATCTCCTGCTCGGAAACCCGGCCATCGGATTTAGCCACGTAGCCCGAAAGCAGGAAGGTCGTCTCGAAAAAACTGGCCTTGATACGCTCGATATTTTCAGGGGAGCCGAACTTCAGCGTGTTCATCAGGCCTCGATCAAAAGCGTGGCCAACTGCCACCCCAATAATCAGCCCTAATATGCCCGCTGCCATCAGGCCAATAAGACCGCCAATTACCTTGCCGTAGAACATGTCGCTCCTTTTTGTGCTCGAAACCTACCCCCCGCATCCCGGGATGACCCACGCGGACGCTCGCAATCACACCAATACCGTGCTTCCCACGGCGATGGAAGTAATTCACTTTCGGGCAAAGCGCGTATTATGCCGTCAAAAGAGGCTGTATAATAGCCGGCTTTTTGCGGCCAAATAATGGGCGAAACGGTGTCATCAGATAAACAAAAATCACTCACGTTTCAAGAGCTTATCTTGAAATTACAGCAATTCTGGGCAAGTCAGGGATGCGTTGTTCTGCAACCGCTGGATATGGAGGTTGGTGCTGGCACATTCCACCCGGCCACATTCCTGCGAGCACTGGGGCCCGAAAGCTGGAACGCCGCCTATGTGCAACCCTGCCGCAGACCCACTGACGGCCGTTATGGCGAAAACCCCAACAGGCTGCAGCACTACTATCAGTTCCAGGTCGTCATGAAGCCGTCTCCGGCCCGCTTTCAGGAGCTCTACCTGGAGTCATTGGCCGCGCTGGGTGTCGACCCTGCTATCCACGATATCCGCTTTGTAGAAGACAACTGGGAATCACCCACACTGGGCGCCTGGGGCCTGGGCTGGGAGGTGTGGCTCAACGGTATGGAAGTCACCCAGTTCACCTATTTCCAACAGGCGGGCGGCCTTGAGTGCTACCCGGTAACAGGGGAAATCACATACGGCATAGAGCGTATCGCCATGTACCTGCAAGGTGTCGACAGTATTTACGACCTGGTGTGGGCCGACGGACCTGCCGGACGCGTCACCTATGGCGATGTGTTTCATCAGAATGAGGTAGAAATGTCGCGCTATAACTTTGAGGAAGCGGACGTGGACTACCTGTTTGGCTTTTTTGATCAGTGTGAGAAAGAAGCGATCCGACTGGTTGAAAAAGGCCTGCCTTTACCGGCCTACGAGATGGTTATGAAAGCATCCCATTCTTTCAACCTGCTCGATGCTCGCCACGCTATTTCGGTAACAGAGCGCCAGCGTTTTATTCTGCGGGTGCGTACCCTGGCCCGTGCGGTGGCTGAATCCTATTTCGACGCCAGGGCCAAGCTCGGCTTTCCGCTGGCGTCAGAGGCGCTGCGCCGGGAAGTACTGGGCAGCCTGCAAGTGAAGGCGAATTAGACCATGGCTACCGATACACTGTTGGTGGAATTGGGCACAGAGGAGTTGCCACCAAAAGCACTGAAGTCACTGGGTCTCTCTTTTCGAGATGGCATTCTGCGCGGGCTGACAGAACGCAAGCTGGCCTTCGGCGAGGTGCAGTGGTTCGCCACACCGCGGCGCCTGGCGGTACTGATCAGCGCCGTACAACTGCAAGCGCCGGACGAAACAGTAGAAGTACTCGGCCCACCGGTAGCCAGCGCCCGGGACAAGTCCGGCGGCTGGAGTCCCGCCGCGATAGGCTTTGCCAAAAAGCAGGGCGTGACACCGGAGCAACTGCAGGAGTTCGATTCACCCAAAGGCCGCAGGTTAGGCTTGAAAAGCACGCTCACGGGCGCGAGCGCCAGTGCCGGCCTGAATGAAATAATCCAGGGCAGTATTCAGCAATTACCCATACCCAAACGGATGCGTTGGGGCGCCAGCCGAGTGGAATTTGTGCGGCCGGTACACTGGGTTGTCGCCATGCTGGGCAGCGATTGCAAGCATGGTGAGGTGCTGGGCCTGGCCACGGGCAATACTACCCGTGGCCACCGCTTTCACAGCAGTGGCGAGATTACCCTTAAACGCCCGGAGGATTACCCCGCGGCACTGGCCAATGCAAAGGTAGTGGCTGATTTCGAACAACGCCGGGAGATGATCCGTGAACAGGTTGAGGTAGAAGCCAGCGCCCTGAAAGCCAACGCCATCATCGATGACAGCTTGCTGGACGAGGTGACCGGACTGGTGGAATGGCCGGTAGCACTCACCGGATCATTTGAAGAGCGTTTCCTGGAGGTCCCCGCGGAAGCGCTGGTATCGTCGATGAAAGAGCACCAGAAGTATTTCCACCTGGAAGACCAGGACGGCAAGCTACTGCCCAACTTCATCACTATTGCCAATATCGAGAGCAAAGACCCGATTCAGGTTATTGCCGGCAACGAGCGGGTTATTCGCCCACGTCTCAGCGATGCGGCTTTTTTCTTTGAAACCGATAAAAAGACATCACTGGAACAACGGGTAGCGAAGCTGGACAGTGTCGTATTCCAGCAAAAACTCGGTACCCTGAAAGACAAGACCGAGCGGGTGATGGCGGTCGCCGCGGTACTGGCCAGCCGTATTGGCAGCGACCCGGCGCTGGCCGAGCGCGCCGCGCTGTTAAGCAAGACCGACCTGCTCACCGAAATCGTTCTCGAATTCTCTGACATGCAGGGCATCGCCGGTTACTACTATGCGCTTCACGACGGTGAAGACGAGAACGTGGCCACGGCTCTCGTCCAGCAGTACTGGCCGAAATTTGCCGGCGACCAGTTGCCGGCAAATCCCACTGCCTGCGCCCTCGGCCTGGCGGACCGGCTGGATACCTTAGTGGGTATTTTCGGCATCGGCCAATCCCCAACCGGGTCCAAGGATCCCTTCGCCTTGCGTCGCGCTTCTCTGGCGGTGCTGCGCATTATGGTGGAGCGGGGCATCGACCTGGATCTACGGGAATGCCTGGAACTGGCCGCCGCCCAGTATCCGCAAGGCGTGATCGCCGACGACACCCCCGCAAAAGTTTTTGATTATATGATAGAGCGTTTTCGCGCCTGGTATGAGGAAGAGTCTATCCCCGCGGTGGTGTTCAAATCGGTCAGTGCCCGCGATGTCAGCAGGCCACTGGATATTCAGCGCCGGGTGCATGCGGTACACGCGTTTACCGCCTTGCCAGAGGCTGCTGCGCTGGCGGCCGCCAACAAGCGTGTTTCCAATATTCTGGAGAAATTGGAGCCGTCCCACAACTTTGGTGAAGTCAGTGATGATTTACTGGTTGAGCCACAGGAAAAGGAGCTTGCCTCCCAGCTGGCCACCCTGGCAAAAGTGGCACAGGGTCACCTGGTAAACGATGAATACACCGAGGCTCTGGCATGCCTGGCAGGATTGCGAAAGCCCGTGGACGCGTTTTTCGATGGCGTAATGGTGAATGCCGATGATGCGGCTTTGCGCGCGAACCGCCTCAACCTGTTAAAGGCCTTGCGCGACTTATTTCTGGAAGTTGCCGACATATCGCAGCTGGTTGTCGGCAAATAGACGGATGCCCCTGATAGTCCTCGACCGCGACGGCGTCATCAACGAGGACTCGGACGCTTACATTCGTTCATTGGCCGACTGGCGGCCGATCCCGGGCAGCATCGCCGCCATTGCGGCCCTGTCGCAAGCGGGTTTCACTATCGCCGTGGCCACCAACCAATCCGGCCTGAGCCGGGGCTACCTAAGCCTGGATGACCTGGAGGCCATTCACCACACAATGTGCCAACGGGTTGAGGCTGCGGGCGGTCAGATCGCCGGTATCTTCTACTGCCCGCATTTGCCGGAAGAAGGCTGCAACTGCCGCAAGCCTGCCACGGGCCTGCTGCAGGCCATCGAGACCGAGGTGGGAGAGTCGCCGAGGGGGGCAATCTTTATTGGCGATAGCCTGAAAGATCTGCAGGCGGCCAGCGCTTACGGGTGCCGTCCCATGCTGGTGAAAACCGGCAAAGGCACCGCCACTGCGTCGCGCTTGCTGGCCGGTGAGACCGCTCTGGCCGACTACCGGGCGTTTCCCATCTTTGACGATCTGGCGGAAGCCAGCCGGCATATCCTGCAGCAGCTACCTGCCTCAAAAGACGACAGATAGCCCCTTACCGCGCGCAATAAGCCACCGTTTTGCCGGCAGTTTGTTTTAAACTGGCAATAAGTAAACAGGCAAAACTATGGAAGCAGATGTAAACCTACTTATCGCGGCCGGATTAGCCGCCGCTGGCTGTGTTGCCATCGGCCTGATCATCGGTATTCTGCGTGGCCACTTTGTCACTGACCGTCTGCGTAGAGAGCTGGGCGCTGTCAGCGACCAACTAAAGGCTGAGCTGGCAGAGGCCCAGAGTCATATTCGCGGCCTGTCTGTGGAACTGGAACAGGGCCGCAGCCACCTGCGCGATCATCTCTCGCGCCTTGATAACACAACGGAACAACTGTCCGACGTCACCCGAAAATACCATGCTCTGCAGAATCAACACACCCGCCTGGAAACTGAACATCGAGAGCGGCAGGATCGCCACACCGAACAGGTGCAACTGCTGAACGAGGCCCGCGACAATCTCAAGCGGGAGTTCGAAAACCTGGCCAACCGAATATTTGAAGACAAGGGCAAAAGTTTCACCACTACCAGCCGCGAATCCCTGGAATCATTACTCAAACCATTTCGGGAACAGATCACCGGCTTCCAGACCCGTATTAACGAGGTCCATTCCGAGTCGGTGCGCGGCAATACGGCCCTGGAAAAAGAACTGCAAAAAGTGCTGGATGTAGGCCTTGAAATGAACAACCAGGCCACCAACCTCACCAGTGCCCTGAAGGGCGACAAGAAAACCGCGGGTAACTGGGGTGAAGCCCAGCTGCAACGAACCCTGGAACTGGCCGGGCTGCAGGCAGGCGAACACTACGACTCACAGGCGGCTTTCAGGGACGAGCACGGAAAACGTAAACTGCCTGACTTCGTCATCCGGCTACCAGAGGGCAAGAACCTGATTATCGACAGCAAAGTTTCGCTGGTTGATTATGATCGCGCTATTTCTGCCGAGACGGAAGAACAACAAACCCTGGCTCTCAATGCCCACGCCCAGGCGGTACGCAATCACATCGATGACCTGGCGTCCAAAGATTACACGAACCTCCCGGGTATAGGCAGTCCGGACTTTGTGCTGATGTTCATGCCGGTAGAACCGGCATACATTGAAGCAATGAAGCACAACAAGGATTTGTTCAACTACGGTTATCAGAAAGGCGTGATCATGGTGTCGCACACCACGCTTATGCCGATTCTGCGAACAGTGGCCAACCTGTGGATGATAGAACAGAGCAATAACGAGGCCCGGGAAATCAGCAGCAGGGCAGGGGATATTTACAACCAGGTCTGCCTGGTGGCCGAACGCCTGCACAAACTGGGCAACACGCTTAAAGCCGCAAACAATCACTACAATGACACCGTCAGAGGTCTCGCCGGTCAACAGGGCCTGTACGGCAAGATCGAACGCTTCCAACAGTTATCAACCAAGGCCAACAAGGAAATGACGGCACTGGAGCCCATCCACGCCGACATTGAAAACGATCGCCTGGAAGCGTTGGACAATACCACAGTAACTCCGGACTCTATCCCCGAGCAGGAAGAAAAGCTCGTGACAGCTGCGAAGCTCAAGCCGATTAGCTAAGGGCTGCTTCTCGACAAAAGTAAAAAGAATTTACTGTGAAAATAGGGCCACCCAAACAGTGGCCCACATATACGACTGGTTAATCGTTACTTCTTTTGCAGGGATTCAATGTATTGGATAATCGCCATTATTCTCCCTTTTGTCTGCATGTAACTGTTGACGCCTGTGGCCTTCCTGCGGAAAACATCACCCCATATAGGCATCTCATCGGAGCCGTGCGCACGCAAATTCCCTTGATCCCAAGTTCCATTTATAGCCCGGTACACTTTCGGGTAAGGAAAACTACCGCCGTTGTTTTTAGCGAGAAGAGTCAAATCACTTGGCTTGCCTTTGAGCTGATCTGCCATCGGACCGTTACCAGTCCCATCGACTCCGTGGCAGGACCCGCAATAATTAACATAATCAGCCTTAATCCATTCACTAGAATCGGCATTTACACCAACCGCCGCAAAGAATGTGCTGCCGACTAAACCTGCGCCAAGAACCAGATTACTCAATGCTTTTCTCATCGTCCCCTCCAATAAATTCATAGCAGATTATGCTTTTACGAAGAAATTTACTGGCTCCAGAACTGACAACTCGCTCCCCCGCGATGTTTTCAGGCTACTGCACAAAGCTCAAATCCACTTTGACACAGATCAAAGCAACCACCCGTTTATTGTGCGTTTATGTTCATGGATTAGTGCTGGGAGTAAGGTTTCTGAAGGCAAATAGTGCTGCCAACAAATTGAGAGCGCGGTAGTTAGTTTCCAAAAAAGTAGGCGCCGCCAGGGCGCCCATATAACACTAAGCACTTCTCTTTTTAAGACCCCTGCGCAACAGGGCCAGTCATATTCTTCAAACGCTCCAGCACATTGGCCAACTGCAGTGACGCATCATCGCGACCTTGCGCAGCCAGCTCCCTGTCCAGTGGATCACCATCAACCCGTTCACTTGCCTCGACAAAACTCTCTTCGGCCATGTCGGAATTCGACAGGGCTCCAGTAATGCCCTCCCGGGTTGCGCGCAGGGTTGCCAGGTGTCCAGCGACAGTGCTGCTGCAATTGCTGGTAGTGAGTCTTCCATTGCGGGACAAATCAGCTGCAAGAATACGAACTTCCCTGCGATGCTCTTTTATTTCCGTGATCAGTTTTCTGAGAGTTAACTCTTCGCTGTTGACGCGCTCCTCTATTTCTAGTCGGCGCTTGTCCAACTTTGCCACATGCGCCTCGTTCGCTGCAATATCTCTGGCTCCCAACATGAGAAGCTGCTCCGATCTTTCTGCAGGTGGGATCGCAACGATCTGTTCTTCCCGCGTGGAGATGCGTTGCCGCGCGCCCGCGATTTCCCTCTCCATATCCTTTCGCGTTGCAATGAGGGAAGCGAGGCTTATCCTTCTTCGCTCCAACAGGTTTTCCGCATCGACAATTTCCTGACGATAGATACGTATCGCGTTGGCATCGGTAATACGCTCTGCGCTTTCCCGTGCACCTGCGCGCATCAGGGTATTCAGCTTGGTAAAAATACTCATGATATTTTCTCCTATTCCTTGTCCATGTCACGGATGATTTTCGTGGTACGAGCTTCGCTGATCTTGTTGTGCAGGCGGTCGGCCTCGTGTTTATCACGCATCGTCTTGGACATGGTGATAGTAGAGAACACTAGAAACAGTGTACTGATCAGAAAATAGCCTTTAACTACCAGCTCGCCGGGCAACATGTAAATGCCCATCAAGGTTGAGCCAATCGCAAGGCCGAAAGACAGCTTGACGAAGAATCCCCAGGCTGAGGTACTGCTGTTCAATTCAAATTGGTCCACGTCGGATACCTCCTTTGGTTTGTATCGACGTGGTGGAGTATTGGTCTGGGGCGGGTTTTGCTCAATGTGAACCAGCGAAGCGCTGGCATCTGCGACCTCAGGTACCGGAGGACAGTACCGGCGTACCTCCACTCAGGAGCGCAGGCTTTCGAAACCCTTGTATCGCCAGTCGCGCAGTGCAATAACCGCGGTATAGCCACGGCGTTGGTCAAAGGGTATCGCGCTATCCTCCCGGTTGAGCAGATCGAACTCCCGCGCCAGCCGTTCCATCTTGCGACGGAACTCGGCATTGGATGAACTGCAGAGCATACCGTTGAGTACAATCAGCTCATGGTCTTCCTGACTAAAGCGGGCAGCAAAGAAATCCTGCTGTATGGTTTTCAAAAACACCCGTTGGATCGGTCCGCTGGACAGCCAGCCGAAATTGGGCGCAACCAATAACTTGATCTTGTTATTCGGCTGCAATTCAATAAGCCTGAGGCGATCAAGTTTCGCTAACATCTGCACCAACTGGTGTTCCTCAAACACGTAATACTCCAGAATGTTCTCAAAATTCCAGCGGTTGAGTACACACACCGTGACCAACAACAGCCCCAGGTCACTGGCGATTTCACGCTCCTGTGTCTCAGTCAGCGCCTGCAAGCGGGCAGGCTGAGTATCCATCTCTTGCACCAACCCGGATATCTCTATTCCGCAAAGACCACAAATCGTATCAAGCTCGGTCAAGGTAAACTCGCGGCGGGAGAATTTTCGTTTGACTGAGGATTCGGACAGCCCCATCCCCGTCGCAACCGTGGCATATGTCATACGGGAGGACTTGAGCGCCGCCTTCAGAGCCTCTACGAGGGCTACTACTTGTGCCATTTCCCTTCCCTTTCCAAATAAAGTATCGATACATAGTACCAAAGGTCTTGGAGACCGCTGCAACTGTTTATATAGTGGGAAGCTGGTATGTCCCCGGATAACATCACGGTAGTCCAACACTCTCAAGTGGAGCACCGAATGAGTTTTAAACAGAAAGGGTTCATCCCCTATATCACCGTGGTGTTCCTGAATGCCTTTGTGGATCTCGGACACAAGATTGTTATCCAGAATGCGATTTTCAAGAGCTACGATGGCCAGGAACAAGTGGTGCTTACCGCCATTGTGAACGGCCTGATTCTACTACCGTTTATTCTGCTCTTTTCTCCCTCGGGTTTTTTGGCGGATAAATTTGCCAAACATCGGATCATCCGCCACTCAGCATTTTTTGCGGTAGTGGCAACATTGTTGATTACCTTTTCCTACTACCAGGGCTGGTTCTGGGTCGCCTTCGCGCTGACCTTCGCACTGGCAGTGCAAAGCGCTATTTATAGTCCGGCAAAATACGGCTATATCAAGGAGCTGGTGGGGACCACCAACCTGGCCTCGGCCAATGGCATTGTGCAGGCCGTGACTATCGCCGGCATATTGTTGGGCACCTTTGTGTTCTCTATTCTGTTCGAGAGCCTGCTACCAGAGGCGGGGACCACCAGCACCGGAGAGATCATGGCTTACGTCGCACCCATCGGTTGGATACTGGTTGCTCTCGCCACTCTGGAATGGTTTTCGACAAGCTTTTTACCCGCGCGGCAACAGAGCACAACCACTGATTCATTCGAGTTGGGCCCCTATCTCAAGCTGCAATACCTGCGACGCAACCTTGGCGTAGTCAGCGAGAACGCCACTATCTGGCTGTCCATCATCGGGCTGGCAACCTTCTGGGCAATCTCCCAGGTGATGCTGGCGGCGTTCCCGGCCTTTGCCAAAGACGCACTGGACATTACCAACACTGTTGTCATCCAGGGAATTCTTGCCTGCTCCGGTCTCGGCATCGTACTGGGCTCGTTGATCGCCGGCAAAGCCTCGCGCAACTATATTGAGACCGGACTCATACCTGTAGGCGCGGTGGGTATCGCCGTCGGTATCTGCGTGCTTCCCAGCCTCGGCAGTGCCTACAGCATGGGTGTGGCCTTTCTGCTGGTAGGTGTTATGGGTGGCATGTTCATTGTGCCGCTGAACTCCCTGATCCAGTTCCAAGCACCCAAAGAACACCTCGGCACCGTGCTGGCGGGCAACAACTGGATTCAGAACGTGGCAATGCTCAGCGCACTCGCCTTCACCGTTGTATTTTCAATTGTGGGTATCGACAGCGTTGGGCTGTTCTATATTCTCACGGCAGTGGCAGTGCTTGGCACAGGTTATACGGTACGCAAATTGCCCCACTCTCTGGTACGTATCCTCGCCATGGGGATTCTCAAACGGCGTTACCGGGTAGAGGTCATCGGTTTCGATAATATTCCCCAGGCGGGTGCGACGTTGATGCTCGGCAACCACATATCCTGGATCGATTGGGCACTGGTACAAATAGCCTGTCCTCGACCCATCCGCTTTGTGATGCTCAAGCGCATCTACGACACCTGGTATCTGAAACCCTTCTTCCGGGCTTTTGGTGTGGTGCCAATTGCAGCCGGCCAAAGCAAAGAAAGCCTGCAAACTATTAACGAATTACTTCACGCCGGGGAATGCGTCTGTCTCTTTCCCGAAGGTGCTATCAGTCGCAATGGCCAGCTTGGAAAGTTTCACACCGGCTATGAGCGCACACTGGAGGGTGTGCAAGACGGTGTAATCGTACCGTTCTATCTGCACGGTTTGTGGGGCAGCAGCCTGTCACGCGCCGACGAGGGCTTGCGACAGGCGCGCGCACCCGACCTCAAAAGGGATTTGATTGTCGCCTTCGGTCCAGCCCTGCCTTTAGATACCACAGCAAAACAACTCAAGCAGAAAGTTTTTGAGCTGTCGATAACAGCCTGGGAAGTCTACAGTGCGCAATTGCCCACTGTGCCACTGGCCTGGCTGCGCGCAGCCAGACGCAAGCCATTACAGTTATGTGTAGCTGACGACACCCGCACTCGCCTGACCAATCAACAGTTAATAACTGCCGTGGTCGGCCTGGCTCACCAGTTACGATTGCCGCATAGCGCGAGACATATAGGCGTTATGTTACCTCCAGGCGCCGCGGCCTCGCAGGCGATTATGACTGTGCTACTGCAGGGCCGGGTGGTTGTGCCCCTGAACCATACCTTGCCGGAGAAAGCTTTCAGCTCACTGCTGCAGGCTGCATCTGTTGACAGGGTGATCACCTCCCGCGCTTTTGTAGAGTCTCTGTCAGAAGAGGGGACATATATAGCCTCCGAACTGCAGGGGCATGACGTGCTGTATATGGAAGACCTGGTGAAAGGCGTGCCCAAATGGCACAAGTTTGTCACCGCTCTGCAACTCTTCTGGCTGCCTGCATCACTATTTTATCGTCTGCACGGACACAGGGTTGAGGCCACCGCTCCTGCGGCCATTCTGCTGTCAGACCCGGGCGAACATCCGCCCCGGGCTATTGAATTGTCGCACCGCAATATCATGGCTAACTGCAAACAGGTTTCGGATGTTCTCAATACCCAGATCGACGATGTCATTCTGTCCTGCATACCGGCCTATCATCCTTTCGGGCTTACTGTCACAACAATCATGCCGCTGGTTGAAGGCATACCCATGGCCTGCCACTCGAAGCCTGCGGATTCACTTGGCATTGCAAAAACGATCGCCCGCTACAGTGCAACCATCTTGCCGGGGTCGCCTGGCACACTGGACCTCTATACGCGTAATGACGATATTCACCCGCTGATGCTCAGCAGCCTGCGGCTGGTTGTTTCCGGCTCGGAGGCTCTGCCTCAAGACGTAAGACAGCAATTTGAGCTGAAATTTGGCAAGCGAATCTACGAGGGCTTTTCACTCGCTGAGGCCACAGCGGTCGTAGCAGTCAATGTCCCTGACGCCATGGACACCAGTGACTGGAAGGTACAGCAGGGCGCCATAGCGGGGACAATGGGCATGCCACTACCTGGCACCAGCCTGAAAATAATCGATACGCTTAGTGGTGAAGAACTGCCACTGGGGCTGGACGGCCAAGTTCTTATCTGTGGCAGTCAGGTCATGCAGGGCTATCTCAACGACCCGGAAAAGACCGGAAGCTCCATCATTGAAATTGACGGCCAGCGCTGGCTCAAGACAAGCCACACCGGCCATCTGACGGAAGAGGGTTTCCTGGCTCTTAGCTAGACATCCAGGTTCGCCACCGACAGGGCGTTCTCTTCTATAAATTTCCGGCGCGGCTCCACGTGGTCACCCATCAGTGTGGTGAAAATCTGGTCGGCGGCTATCGCGTCTTCTATGTTGACCTTCAGCATACGGCGAACCTCGGGATCCATGGTGGTCTCCCACAGCTGCTCGGGGTTCATCTCGCCAAGTCCCTTGTAGCGCTGGATGCTGTAACCCCTGCGAGCCTCAGCCATTAACCAGTCCAATCCCTCCGCAAAGCTGCGGGTATTCAGGGTTTTCTCACCGCGCTTGAAATACCCGTCTTCCTCGATAAGCGTATTGATAGTGTCTCCCAGAGCGACGATCGCCCGGTACTCTCCGGAGGCGAAAAACTCGTGACTGTACTCGGTCTCAGACTCGACCCCATGTGCCAGCAGCTTGACCACTGGAAAGAAAAGTTGCCGCTCCTGGTCTTTCCGTACGACCACAGTATATGCACTACCCTTGCTTGCTACTGATAGTAAGCGCTCACTTAATAAAGCACTGAACTCTGTCACGGCTTGCTCATCCTGCATCTGCTCGAGTGAAAGCGATTGCCCATAAACCATTTCCCAAAGTACTTCAGGTGCGTACAAGCGGCTAAGGCGATCGATGGTTGCCGCCACTGCGCGGAAACGCATCACGAGATCTTCAAGCCCGCTGCCACTGATAGGCGGCGCATCAGGGTTGACATATATTGCCGCGCCATCCAGTGCACCCTGGGTCAAATACTGGTTTAGCGCTTCGTCGTCTTTCAAGTACTGGTGCTGCTTACCCTTGGCAATTTTGTACAGAGGCGGCTGAGCGATAAAGATATGGCCGCGCTCTAACAGCTCCCGCATCTGGCGGAAGAAAAAGGTGAGGAGTAGGGTGCGGATGTGAGAACCATCCACATCCGCATCGGTCATGATAATGATGCTGTGATAGCGTAATTTGTCTGCATTAAATTCTTCTTTACCAATACCGCAACCCAGAGCAGTGACGATAGTGCCCACCTCTGCCGAACCCAACATCTTGTCGAAGCGGGCTTTTTCAACATTCAGAATCTTGCCTTTAAGCGGCAGAATAGCCTGGAATTTGCGGTTTCTTCCCTGCTTGGCAGAGCCTCCGGCAGAGTCTCCCTCCACCAGGTAAAGTTCTGAAAGCGCAGGGTCTTTTTCCTGACAATCTGCCAGCTTCCCGGGCAGGCCGGCGATATCCAGCGCACCCTTGCGGCGGGTCATCTCACGCGCCTTGCGGGCAGCTTCCCTGGCGCGAGCCGCATCCAGCATTTTTCCCACTACCGCTCTCGCCTCTCCCGGGTTTTCCAGCAGATAGTCATTGAACTGGGCATTCATGGTCTGTTCCACCGCGGTTTTCACCTCGGAAGAAACCAGTTTGTCTTTGGTTTGGGATGAAAATTTGGGATCGGGAACCTTTACGGAGACAATGGCGGTCAAACCTTCACGCGCATCATCACCGGTTGTGTTGACCTTGGCCTTTTTTGCCAGGCCTTCTCGCTCGATATAGCTGTTCAAGCTGCGGGTAAGAGCGGCTCTGAAGCCAGCGAGGTGTGCACCTCCATCGCGCTGGGGAATATTATTGGTGTAACAAAAAATATTCTCCTGAAACGAGTCGTTCCACTGCAGTGCCACTTCAACACCAATGCCATCCTCAGTGTCATATTGGAAGTGAAACGGCCGGTTGACTGCAGTCTTGTTCAGATTGAGGTAGTCAACAAAGGCTCTCAGGCCGCCATCGTATTGGTATAACTCCTCTTTTCCGCTGCGCTCGTCTTTCAACACGATGCGCACACCGGAGTTCAGAAACGCCAGCTCCCGCAAACGCTTAGCCAGCTGGTCAAAATGGAACTTTATGTTTGTGAAGGTGCCCGAGGAGGGCATAAAGCGGACTGTGGTACCAGTAACCTCAGTGACGCCAATCTCTGCCAATGGAGCATCCGGCACTCCGTGACGATAGATTTGTTCGTACATTTTGCCCTCGCGGCGAATGGTCAGAACAAGCTCTTCGGAGAGGGCGTTTACTACAGAAACACCCACCCCATGCAAACCGCCAGATACCTTGTAGGTGTTGTCATCAAACTTCCCGCCGGCGTGTAATACGGTCATGATGACCTCTGCTGCCGAAACGCCTTCTTCATGCATTTCGGTAGGAATGCCCCGGCCATTATCGCTTACCGTCACGGACTCGTCGGGATGAATCGCTATGGTAATCTCGCTGCAGTGCCCGGCGAGCGCCTCATCGATGGAGTTATCGACCAGCTCAAACACCATATGGTGCAACCCGGTACCGTCATCTGTGTCCCCTATATACATCCCGGGGCGTTTTCGCACGGCATCAAGGCCCTTGAGCACCTTGATACTGGATGAATCGTAATTATGTTCGCCTTCACTCATAGCTCAACTCTCGATACTGCTTCTATTGATACGACTGTCCCAACGATCCGCTGGCATCAGGTGCCCGCCCGCTGACTGGTTTAACTGTGCCATGTTCCACGTGGAACATGGCAATTTCGGCCTTGTCATCTGGCCAGACCGAAGCGATATCTGCCTGGTCCACACAAGTAATAAATACCTGGGCCTCCATAGAGGCCAGCAACTCGCACACTTGCCTGCTGTGTTCCAGGTCCAACTCAGACGGCAAATCGTCTACCAGGTAAGTACAACGACCCTTACCCTGTTCCGACATTAGCTGGCCTTGAGCGAGCTTCAAACCGCACACAACGAGCTTTTGCTGGCCTCTGGACAGGGTTTCCGCTGCCACACGACCATCTATCATGACTCTGATGTCGGCCCGCTGCGGCCCGACATGCGTATAACCCTGATCTATATCGGCTGACGCACTACCTTGCAACGCGTCTGCATAGCTGGAATGTCGATCCCAACCCTGGTGATAACGCAATTCCAGCCCCTCTACCAGTGCCGGCACTAACTGCGCGACTATATCTCTAAAGCGAGGTAAGAGCTGCTTGAAGTACGCCTGACGGTAGTCTCCGATGGCCGCGCCAGAGCTGGCAAGATCCCTGGTCCACACTGCCAACTCCTGATCTCGAATTTTACCATGCCGCAGCAATTTATTGCGCTGTTTTATACAGCGCTGGAAACGCTGCCATTGCTCCAGAAAACGATGTTCCACGTGGAACACGCCCCAATCGAGATATTGCCGTCTCGCACTGGGAGAACCCGTCAACAATTCAAAACTATCGGCATTTATCACTTGTAGTGGCAGGTATTCCACGAGGCGGGCTACAGACTTCACCGGGGCGCCCGCCACCTTTATAAGCGCCTCACCGGCAACCCCCCGCTGCACACCCAGACTGACCCGAGCGTCATTTATTCCCTGGGCGGTAGCAACGCCGAAAGCGACGCAACTGACTTCGCCATGGGTAATCAGCGATTTTACGCTATTACCGCGAAATGAGCGGGCCATACCTAACAAGTGAACAGCCTCGAGTACACTTGTCTTGCCGCTGCCATTACGGCCAAAAAAAACATTCACGCGTGCGAGATCCTGCAGCTTTACCTGTTTCAGGTTCCGCACGCGATTAATATGTAGGTGGGTTAACGACACAGTGGTCCGGTCACGCTCGGGCCTGAAGGCCCGTAGCAATAGAAAAGACAGAAAATGTAGGAATGAATTCCTCGCTTAACAGGCTGCTACAGCCGCATGGGCATAACAACATAGAGAGAATCTCCTACATCAGATTCCTCCAGTAATGCGCTACTATTCGGGTCCGACAGAGAGAGTTTCACCTGTTCGCCGCTAAGAACACCCAATACATCTAACAGGTAGCTCACATTGAAACCAACTTCCAATGCGTCTCCCTCATAGTCTACAGCCACTGCCTCCTCGGCTTCTTCCTGCTCCGGGTTATTGGCCACTATGTCCAGACTGCCTTTGGTCACCTTCAGGCGTACACCACGGTATTTCTCGTTGGAGAGAATAGCAGCGCGGGTGAATGCCTGGCGTAACTCCAACCTGGAGCCCAGAACAATCTTGTCGGGAGAACGGGGCAATACGCGTTGATAATCTGGAAACTTGCCGTCAACAAGCTTCGATGTGAAAGTGAAGTCATCGGTGGTAGCACGAATATGGTTGCTGCCGATGACGATGGCAATATTGGCTTCATCCTGTAACAGCAAACGCGCAAGCTCCAGCACACCCTTGCGCGGCAGAATAACCTGCGTGTCATCTGTTGCATCGATCTTGCCGGGCAGCGTGCACATGGCCAACCTGTGGCCATCCGTGGCGACAACGCGCAGCAACTGATCCTTGATCTCCCACAACATCCCGTTGAGATAATACCTCACATCCTGCTGTGCCATGGCGAAGCTTGTACGATCGATCAGGCGCTTTAATTGACCCTGTTTTACCGTAAACTGATGCGTTCCCATACTGTCTTCAACATTGGGAAACTCCCGGGCCGGCAGGGTTGCTAGAGTAAAGCGGCTGCGCCCTGACTTTACGGTGACTTTGCTGTCCTGCGCAGTAAATTGGATATCACTTCCCTCTGGCAGCGATTTACAAATATCAACCAACTTCCGGGCTGGCACTGTGACTTCTCCCGACTCACCGGCGCTGGCGAGCTGCACCCGCCCAACCAGTTCGACCTCGAGATCTGTCCCGGTCAACGCCAGGCGATCACCGTCAAGCTCCATCAATACGTTCGCCAGAATTGGCAGAGTCTGCCGGCGTTCAACCACGCCGGCCACGAGATTCAACGGCTTAAGCAGGGCATCCCGCGAAATAGTGAACTTCATATAGCTGTTTTTCCTTCCCACAAATGGTGTTTATTGTTGTTGCTCAAAAAGCCACAGAGCTCACAGTCAAAAGGTGGTAATTGGCTAACTAACGAAGGTTATCAAGTTGTGAGCGATCGCAACAGGTTTTTGTAATCTTCGCTGATATCGGAGTTACTTTCACGAAGTTCCTTGATTTTACGACATCCGTGCAGGACTGTCGTGTGGTCCCTGCCACCAAAACTGTCACCAATTTCAGGCAGGCTGTGATTGGTCAATTCCTTGGCCAGCGCCATGGCAACCTGCCGCGGCCTGGCTACCGAGCGACTGCGTCGACGCGACATCAGATCAGCCACCTTGATCTTGTAATATTCAGCGACAGTACGTTGAATGTTGTCAAGGCTGACCTGCTTGTCCTGTAGTGCCAAAAGATCCTTGAGGCTCTCTTTCACCAGATCTACATCGATAGGTTTACCAACGAAGTTTGCACTCGCTATCACTCTTTTTAGCGCACCTTCTAGCTCGCGCACATTAGAGCGAATTTTCTGAGCGATAAAAAACGCCGCTTCCGGCGGCAGTTCTATTCGCGCCTGGGTGGCCTTTTTCATCAAAATCGCCACTCTCGTTTCCAGCTCCGGCGGCTCCACAGCCACAGTGAGGCCCCAACCAAAACGGGATTTCAAGCGCTCCTCGAGACCGTCTATCTCTTTGGGATAGCGGTCACAGGTCAAAATCATCTGCTGCCCCCCCTCCAATAAGGCGTTGAAGGTATGAAAAAATTCTTCCTGGGAGCGATCTTTCTTGGCAAAAAACTGAATATCGTCGATCAGCAAAGCATCCACCGAGCGATAATAGCGCTTGAAATCACTAATGGCGTTTAACTGCAGCGCTTTGACCATATCAGCCACAAAACGCTCAGAGTGCAAATACACCACCTTGGCCTGTGGGTTTTCCTGCTTCAGGGCATTACCGACAGCGTGCATCAGGTGCGTTTTACCGAGGCCGACACCACCGTACAAAAACAGCGGGTTATAGGAGTCACCTGGGTTTTGGGCTACCTGCTTTGAGGCAGCCAAAGCCAGCTGGTTGGATTTACCCTCGATAAAGTTATCAAAGGTGTAGTTATCTACCAGATGGTGTTGATGCTGCAGAGATCCCGCCACCTCGACTTTACGTACCGCTTCTACTCTGGGCTTGCTGTTGCCAAAGGAGCGGCTTGCTGCCGCAGCCGGGCTCCCGTTGACCGCCTGACCTGAAATGGCGGGTTGCATACCCTGGGGAACCTGGGCCGGGACAGGCACCCGCTCAACCGGGGGTACCCCCATCGCAGGAGAACTTCCTACACCAATCTGCAGCACAACATCCATAACACCTTCGCGCCCCAGCTCTCTTACCAGCTCTGAAATGCGTTCGGAAAATTTATCCGAGACAAAATCCTTGATAAACCGGTTTGGTGCCAGAAGGGTCAACTTGCGGCCATCTGTGCTGGCCTGTAGCGGCCGTATCCATGTGTTGAATTGTTGTGACGGTAATTCGTCCTGCAGTCGATCAACGCACTGCTGCCATACTACTTCAGGCAAAGTGATCCCCTTGGGGCCGATCGTGAGACCTGCCACACCGATTAGAAATTAATAGTTTTTGTGTTTGCTCTGTGCTGCTGATTATTGTTAATTCAGATGCAGAATAATACGCCGCTGAGACAGAGTTATCCACAAAAATAACAGCAGAAGGGATAATATTTTTCCCCTTATAAATCAACATGATGGTTCAAAATTGGTCAACATTCATCCATATTGGCCAAAGTTGTCTGGGTATAGTTTTACCTGTGGATATCTTGTGTGTATCTATTGGAAAATATGTGGAACGATGGCGCTGAATCAAGCCAGCTCTGGTTTTCGCCTGGAGTGCGCCAACCCGTTGAATGCGGTTGATATTCGCTATCTGGCAAGCATTCCTGACACCACAGGTAATATTACCAGCGTCACGATTGAATTAGGCGCCACATTTCAATAGAATACCCCACCTTTTTTCCGGTCAACGTCTACTGCTTAGCCAACTGGCCAAACGGTAGTTCTGGCTCGCACATAACCTGGATCACTGCTATGAAAAGAACATTCCAACCCAGCGTACTAAAACGCGCCCGAGCCCACGGCTTCCGCGCCCGCATGGCAACCAAGGGTGGCCGCAAGGTGTTAAATCGCCGTCGCGCCCGGGGCCGGGCTCGCCTCGCACTCTAACCCCGATAGCATTACTGGGTGAGTAGCCAGGCCTGCGACGAGGGTTTCCCCAAAACCAGGCGCTTGCTCAACGCCAGTGACTACAGCAGGGTATTTGACGGAGCAGATGCGAAAGCGTCCGACAAATACCTTTTACTACTGGCAAAGCGTAATGACAAAGACGGGCACCGCCTGGGTTTGGTTATAGCCAAAAAGAATGTTCGTTTGGCTGTGCAACGCAATCGAATCAAGCGCATAGCCCGGGAATTTTTCCGCACCCTGCCAGAGAGCGAACCGACCATGGATGTTGTGCTGCTCACTCGCCGGGGAATAGACCAGTTGGATAATGCTCAGCTATCCTCTATATTGCAGCAGCAGTGGCAGAAACTGGGCCGCAACTTCCCCAAGTCAGAATCGAAAACCAGCCAGGATCGCTAATGCGTCGCTTGTTTATTTTTCTTATCGACTGCTACAAAGCCTGCCTGAGTCCATTCCTGGGACATTGTTGCCGATTCTACCCAAGCTGCGCCACGTATGCCCAGGATGCAATCGCCACCCATGGGGTTTTCAGAGGTTGCTATCTCGCCCTGCGTCGTTTGGGCAAGTGTCACCCATGGCATGAGGGTGGAATAGATCCCGTTCCGCCCTGCCCGCACTCACACTAGAACAAAGAAATACTATGGATTTGCAACGCTCACTACTTATTGGCGCTATCGCTGTACTGTCATTCATGTTGCTCACAAAGTGGGTCGACTTTCAGGATGCCCGCGTAAGCGCACAAACCGTGGAGAACACCCGACTTATCTCCACCGACACTAGCGCACCAGAACTCCCGTCGACCGAGAGCACAGATGCTGGAGAAGACCTTCCGACGCTGATGGACAATGTCGAACCGGTCACCAAGGAAGTTGACCCGGTCGCCTCCAATAGCGGGCGTATTATTCAGATTCATACTGATGTTCTACAGCTGGCCATTGACCTTGAAGGCGGCGACATTATCGAATTGGATTTGCCCAAGTACCTGGCGAAAATAGACCAGCCGGAGCCCTATGTGCTGCTGGAGCAGAACAGCACCAGAACTTACATCGCCCAGAGCGGTTTAATCGGCGCTAACGGCATCGACAAGGACGGACGGCCTACCTACTCCACAGACTCTTCTATATATACACTCCAGGAAGGCCAGAACCAGCTGGTGGTAAAATTGCAATGGCAGAATGCTGCCGGCCTGAAGGTTACCAAACGCTACACCCTCCGCCGTGGTGACTACCTCATCAATATTGATTTTCTGGTGGAGAATGGCGGCGACAGTCGCTGGCAGGCAAACCTCTTTGGGCAACTTAAGCGGGATAACAGTCCTGCGCCTTCCTCCGGTTCCTCAGGCGGCATGGGCCTGCAACCGTTTCTGGGCGCTGCGACCACCCAGCCCGATGACCACTTTACCAAGTTCACTTTCGAGGACATGGCCGAAGAGCCCTTCAAGGCCACTCTGCCAGGTGGCTGGATAGCAATGATCCAGCACTACTTCCTGAGCGCCTGGATACCTGATCCGGCACAAAACCATACTTACACTACGCGAGTTACCAGCAGCGGTTTTAACATAGCCGGTTTTACCAGCCCAGCACTGGTGCTCGACCCTGGCCAGCAGGGGGAAGTTGGGGCCGCCTTCTATGCTGGCCCGAAAGACCAGTACCGTCTAAAGGAAATATCACCCTACCTGGAGCTCAGTGTGGACTACGGCTGGCTGTGGTGGATTGCCCAGCCGCTGTTCTGGCTACTGACAAAAATCCATAGTTTGGTGGGCAACTGGGGTGTGGCAATCATATTGCTGACAGTATTGATCAAGGCGGCGTTTTTCAAACTGTCGGCTACCAGCTACCGGTCCATGGCTAATATGCGACGGGTACAGCCCAAGATGCAGGACATTCGCGAGCAGTTTGCGGACGACAAACAAAAACAATCACAAGCTATGATGGAGCTCTACAAAAAGGAAAAGATCAATCCAATGGGTGGTTGTCTTCCCATACTGGTGCAAATGCCTGTATTCATTGCCTTGTACTGGACCCTTATGGAAAGCGTGGAGTTACGACAGGCACCATTCATACTCTGGATTAAAGACCTTTCAGTAATGGACCCCTATTTTGTACTGCCACTGTTAATGGGTGCCAGTATGTTCTTTATGCAAATGCTCAACCCGCCGCCGCCGGACCCGATGCAGGCAAAGATCATGAAGTGGATGCCAATCATGTTTACCTTCTTCTTCTTGTGGTTCCCTGCTGGTCTCGTGCTGTACTGGGTAGTAAATAACCTATTGTCGATGGCGCAGCAATACGTCATCACCCGGCAAATAGAAGCCGGCGCAGCGAAATCCTGATAGATCAGGATACCATCGCAGCCATCGCAACCGCCCCTGGCAGGGGCGGCGTTGGCATTGTCCGAATCTCTGGTCCCAACTCCGTTAACATCGGCGAGGCCATTTCAGGTCTGACGCTACGGCCTCGCCATGCCCACTTTGCCAGCTTTAGCGATCGCAGTGACGAAACGCTGGATACAGGTATTATATTGTTGTTCGAAGGTCCCCATTCGTTCACTGGGGAAGACGTAGTCGAATTACAAGGCCACGGCGGCCCCGTCATTCTCGATCTGATCTTGCGGGAGGTCTGCCGTCTTGGTGCACGCCAGGCAAATCCCGGAGAATTTTCTCAACGCGCCTACCTGAATGACAAAATCGATCTGGCCCAGGCCGAAGCGATAGCTGACCTTATCAACAGCACCACAGAACAGGCCGCACTCAGCGCCACCCGCTCCCTGGCCGGAGAGTTCTCTCGAAAAATCGAAGAATTGGTGGCTCTGGTTACCAATCTCAGAGTGTATGTAGAAGCTGCTATCGATTTCCCCGAAGAAGAAATAGATTTTATTGAACAGGGCCAGGTAGGAGAAAAACTCGCAGCTATTATGTCTCAGCTAGAGGCTGTACTGCGTCAGGCAAGACAGGGCACTTTGCTGCAGGAGGGGATGAAGCTTGTGATAGCGGGCAAACCCAATGCGGGTAAGTCCAGCCTGCTTAACGCACTGTCTGGTACTGACAACGCAATTGTCACCGCGATTCCAGGCACAACACGAGATGTATTGAGAGAACATATACAGATAGATGGCATGCCACTGCATATCGTCGACACTGCCGGATTGCGCGACAGTGACGATGAAGTTGAGCAGGAGGGAATCCGCAGGGCCTGGCATGAGATGTCATCAGCTAACCGTATCCTTCTGGTAGTGGACGACAGCTCGGACACAGGTAACACCGCCGACAGTATCTGGCCGGAACGCACTCTTCACCTGGACCGAAATATCCCTCTAACAATCGTTCACAACAAATGTGACCTCACGGGGAATGCACCACGAGTCGACGAAACAAGCGGTAGTACCCAGGTTGTATTGTCCGCAAAAACCGGCGCGGGGATGGACTTGCTAACAAGCCATTTAAAAAACTGCATGGGCTTTCAGGCTAACGTCGAGGGAAACTTCAGTGCAAGGCGCAGGCATCTGCAGGCACTGGAAACTGCTGCTGATTTTCTCCTGGCTGGGCAGACGCAGTTAGTTGAAGCCGGGGCCGGTGAACTACTTGCCGAGGATCTGCGTCAATGCCAGCTGTGCCTGGCAGAAATTACCGGCGACGTCAGCAGTGATGAATTGCTGGGGAAAATATTTTCCAGTTTTTGTATCGGCAAGTAATACAGCTCTAGCCACACTCTGTCACCAGGCTATCCACATATCTATTCATATATAAGCTTGTTACAACAGGCTGTCCCCACGTTGTGCACAAACATAATCTGATGAAGTGATGATTACAGGAATGTTTGCGCAAGTCATGAATAAGAGCTGTATCCATTGCACAAGTACCTGTGGAAAAAAATAGGGTCGCCAGGAATGGGAAATTCCGTCCACAGAAAAACGCGTTTAATACCGTGTTCGGACACGGCTTTTCAACGTCAGGCCAAGGGTTTTGACGTGTAGTTATTATCGTTGTAAGAAACTGTTTTTAATCGAGAATAGGGGCTTATCCACCGGTTGAATGCTCTCTAATAATAACTATAACTATAATTCTATATATACATATCTATATATATTTAAAATTAGTAACTTAATTTAAAAGACAATTTTTTCGAAAAAATGCACTGTAATCGCCACAGCTCGGATCTCGTTGCGGCCGAGTAAAAATTCTGTCCGGATAATTCTCAAAGAAATTCAAACTCTCGTTGTCTGCCGCATTGTTACAGTGATAAGGTCTTTCGCCGGGAAAGTGGCAAGCGACCTGGTTGGTATCGGCAAACTACACCGGCACACATTTTTTTAGTTGGATTGGAATACGATCATGGCCATTGCACAGACAACACCGCTACGCATTGATATCGTTTCTGACGTGGTTTGCCCCTGGTGCATAATCGGCTACAAACAATTACAGCGAGCACTGGCAGAACTGGAAGGCACTTTTGAGGTGGAGCTGTTTTGGCAGCCGTTCGAGTTAAACCCAGATATGCCTCCCGAAGGACAGAACTTGCGTGAACATATAGCGCAGAAATACGGTGCCAGCGAAGAACAGAGCATGGCCGTACGGGCGCGCATGACGGAGTTGGGGAATACCCTGGGGTTCAAATTTGATTACTTCGATGGCATGCGCATGTACAACACTTTCCAGGCACATCAGTTGTTGCACTGGGCCGAAGAACTGGGCGTACAAACCAAACTGAAATTGGCATTGTTCGAGGCATTTTTCAGCCGCAGGGAAAATGTGAGTGATCCCGATTTACTGGTGGAGGTCGCCGCCAGAGCAGGGCTGGATTCCCGGCTGGCGCGGGAGGTACTGGAATCCGCCAGGTACGCAGAAACAGTTCGTGCAGAACAGGCGCGCTGGTTGGACAGGGAAGTGCATGCGGTGCCCGCGTTCTTTTTCAATAACGGTTTTCCCGTGGCAGGGGCTCAGGAGTCAGATACTTTTGTGCGGGTTCTCAACCGTCTTAAAGAAACTTCATTAACGGTGAGTGCGTAAGTAGTACGAAGGTGTCTTGACGCCTGCCAGGGTGTTACCAGGCAGGCGTCAAAACCTACAGAGGGCCTATAGCAGCGGAGCAATAACCAGACTGACAATAGCCATCACATTGATCAGGATGTTCATTGCAGGACCTGAAGTATCTTTGAAGGGATCACCTACGGTATCACCGACTACGACCGCTGAGTGAGTGTCAGAACCTTTGCCACCGAGATTGCCCTTTTCAACATACTTCTTCGCGTTGTCCCAGGCGCCGCCGGCATTAGCCATCATTAAGGCCATAAGAACACAACCCAGCAACGCGCCGCCCAGCATGCCACCCAGCGAGGCAGCCCCAAGACCAAAACCGACCAGTACCGGTGCAGCTACAGCAATAGCGCCTGGCAGGATCATGCGACGCAGTGCTGCAGTGGTAGCGATATCGACACACTTCGCTGTATCGGGGTCAGCCGTTCCTTCCAGCAGCCCTGGAATCTCACGGAACTGCCTGCGTATTTCATTGATCATGTCGAAGGCTGCTTCGCCGACTGCTGTCATGGTTATAGATGCGATCAGGAAGGGAATAGTGCCGCCGATAAACATACCAACCAGCACGATGGGATTGGTTATCTCCAGGGAAAAGCCCGGGTTATGTACCGCCACTGTTTCTACAAAGGCGGCGATGATGGCCAGGGCTGCCAGTGCAGCTGCGCCGATCGCAAAACCTTTGCCTATGGCCGCGGTCGTGTTGCCAACTTCATCCAGGCCGTCGGTAATCTTGCGGGTTTCTTCCCCCATGCCAGCCATCTCGGCGATGCCGCCAGCGTTGTCCGCCACTGGCCCGTAGGCGTCAATGGCCATGGTGATACCCACGGTGGCTAGCATACCTACTGCCGCTATTCCTACGCCGTACAAACCTGAAAGCTCGGTGGAGACATAGATAATGCCCGACAGGAACAAAACAGGCAGGACGACCGATTCCATGCCAACCGCCAGCCCGGTGATCATCACTGTCGCAGGCCCGGTCTCGCCGGACTTGGCGATCTTGCGCACGGGGTTACCGCCGGTGTAATACTCGGTGATCAGGCCGATAGCTACACCGCCCACCGCACCACTGACAACAGACCACCAGACATTTGAATCAAGCCCCATCCCCTGAATCATGAACCAGGCCATAGCCGCGAAGATGACGGGGGCCAGTAAAGTCCCGGAACGCAGCGCAGCTTCTGGAGCAGAATTGGAACGCATTCTCACAATGACTATACCGCAGACTGATGCGATCAGCCCGATACTGGCCAGTGCCAGTGGCAGGAACATCATGCCTGAACGGATCTCCATGGCCATGGTGGACGCAATAGCTATGCAGGCAATCATGGAGCCGCAGTATGATTCGAAAATATCGGAGCCCATACCCGCGATATCGCCCACATTGTCGCCGACGTTATCGGCGATGACACCGGGGTTGCGGGGATCATCCTCGGGTATGCCAGCCTCAATCTTGCCGACAAGGTCTGCACCCACGTCCGCACTTTTAGTGAAAATACCACCGCCGACACGCGAGAACAGGGCGACTACAGAGGCCCCCATCCCGAATCCGTGTATAGCGTGAGCCGTTTGCGGATCGCCACCAAAATACCAGTAGACGGCTCCCAGCCCGAGCAGGCCGAGCGAGGCGACGCACAGGCCCATGACGGAGCCACCGTAAAAAGCGATGGACAGTGCCAGGCCCTGGCCGTGCGTGTGAGCAGCGACGGCCGTGCGCACGTTGGCCTTGGTGGCTGCGTACATTCCAAGATAGCCAGCTGTAGCTGAGGAGACTGCCCCGGCGATGAATGCTATGGCAGTATTCGTGCCCAGTGGCGATGCGAAAATTGCTATCAGCAGTACCAGGGCGAACATGCTGAGCATTTTGTACTCGCGGGCCATAAATACCATAGCACCCTGATGAATCTGGTCGCCGATTTTCGTGACGACGCCATCGCCGTGATTGTGCCGGCTCATGATGTGGTAAATGATAAACGCGATAATCAGGCCGCCGAGGCCAAGAATTGGGGGTAAAATAAAGTACTCAGTCATATTCATTGCTGGTATCCCTTTTTTTGTTATTTAAGTGCTCACTGCATGCTACCTAAATAAGCGTGCAGGTGACAAGCGGCCTGAGGGCTGTGCGCGTTTGAACACGGTATACTGTGCGGCCTCTGTGCGTACTTCGCCACCGTCTCTTATAACCGTTGGCTCGCACTCACATTTCAACTCACAATGGAGATATTCTGTGGTCTGGGCTTTATTGATTGTTGCAGCATTTGTTGCCATTACCGTATTTCGGCTTCGAGGGCCAAACCTCAGCCAGTTCGATGCCCCGTTGGGGCAGCGTTTTCACGGCGGACCCAAAGGTAGCGAAGAACACGATGCAGTGGTCGCTTCTCTGGCGCTCCATAGCGGTCCGATCCAGCGCGCGCCGCGCAAACAGCGATTGAGCCTTATGCGTGAATATATGGACAACATGTCCGAGGGACTTGAGCTTGCGGCAACCATCACACCTGCAGATGCAGGTGGTGTTCCAGCTGAGTGGGTAGTAGCACCCGGAGCGGACCCATCTCGTAGAGTACTGTATATCCACGGCGGTGCCTTCATGATGGGTAGCCCCCGCAGTCACCGCAATATTACCAATCGCTTTTCCGAGGTTAGTGGCGCCGCAGTGTTGGCTATCGACTACAGGCTCATGCCAGAAAACCCTCGAATGCTTGGTATAGAAGACTGTCGCCGGGCATATACCTGGATTATCGACAATGGACCCGAAGGTCCCAGCCCCGCGGCGAAGGTATATGTTGCCGGCGATTCTGCAGGGGGCAACCTGACTTTGAGCCTGATAGCCTGGGTGCGGGATCAGGGTTTGCGACAGCCCGACGCCGCGGTTGCACTATCACCAGTCACCGATGGCACGTTCACCTCGCCCACACTGAAAAGTAATATGGACACGGACGCCATGCTCGGGCCCCTGTTTCGGGATTTGGCTAAAGTCCCTGCCGTATTCCTTTTGTGGTTTTCCTGGTGGCAGAATCGCATTGTGCCCAGTAGCACGCTGGTGTCACCGGTATTTGGAGATCTCTCGGGGCTGCCGCCCACACTGGTTCAGGCCAGCGAAGCGGAGATTCTCTATGGTGATGCAATACGCTATGTAAACAAGGCTGTGGCAGCGGGTTCGCCGGCCAGACTGCAGAGCTGGCCACATATGGTGCATGTGTGGCAGATGTTCTACCCGCAACTCAAAGAGGCGGGCGAAGCCTGGGACGAAATAGGCAAATTTATTACTGAAGTCGATCGGGGGCAGTAAATGAGAGGAGTAGTGTCGTGAAACATACGGATGGTACGTTCATCGGCGCCAGGGGCCTGCCGATCTACTATCAATACTGGGAGCCAGAGAATACCCCGCGGGCGCTACTCCTTATCGTTCATGGCGCCGGTGAGCACTGCAATCGCTATGAAACCCTGGCACGGCATTTTACTGACCAGGGTTACGTTGTCGCAGGGCTGGATCATCCAGGCCACGGAAAATCTGGCGGTGAATATGGCCATATTGATCGCTTCCAGGACCTGGTAGATACGCTGGAGACTTACCAGCAGCAGGTGGAAAAAGACTTCTCCGGTTTGCCGCAAATACTGTTGGGCCACAGTATGGGTGGTTTGATAAGTGCGCTTTTCCTGCTGCGACAGCAAAGCAAGTTTGTTGGCTGTGTGCTTTCCGGGCCAGCCATAAAAACCGAAATCGAGCCAGGCTATCTGCAATTACTGCTTATTCGCTGTTTGTCTGTAGCCGCTCCCCGGGTGGGTGTTTTACAGCTGGACGCCGCGGGTGTCAGCCGCGACCCGGCGGTAGTGGCTGATTATGTCTCCGACCCGCTGGTAAATCATAAAAAGATGACTGCCCGCATGGTTTCAGAGTTGTTTGTGGCGATGCATCACATCCAGAATGAAGCGAATAAAATCAGTTTACCCATGCTGCTGCTGCACGGAGGCAAGGATGTCATGGCAGCGCCGGAGGGATCACGCTTTCTCTACGAGAATATAAGCTCCGAAGACAAATCGCTCAAAATCTACCCCGAGCTATTTCATGAGATTTTCAACGAGCCCGAGCGCGAAGCCGTGTTTGCGGATACGCTGGACTGGTGCGAACGGCATATTAAGCCCTCCTGAGATTTTATTGCCATTTTCCCGGCTCGTTACGATGCACAAGGCGGGTATTGCTGCCCAAATGCGGATTTTGCCGCAGGCGAACAAATTTTGTACAACAGGCGTGCTGCACGTATAATCGCGCCCCCTTGAGACAACAGCCGAAGCCGGGCGAGGCCAGTGACAGTGGAGTATCAGCAACACTTTGACGTGATCGTAATCGGTGGCGGCCATGCCGGCACTGAGGCCTGTCTGGCTGCGGCACGCATGGGTTGTCGCACGCTGTTGTTAACGCACAGTGTCGACACGCTGGGGCAGATGTCCTGCAATCCGGCCATCGGTGGTATCGGTAAAAGCCATCTGGTAAAAGAAGTAGATGCACTCGGCGGGGCAATGGCCCGCGCCACGGACCGCGCGGGCATCCAGTTCCGTGTGTTGAATTCACGCAAGGGTCCGGCGGTTCGCGCGACCCGCGCCCAGGCCGACCGGGTGCTCTACAGGAATGCTATTAGGGAAATTCTGGAAAACCAGCCCGGCCTGTCTATTTTTCAGCAGCCAGTGGATGACCTGCTGATTGAAAACGGGCGTGTAGCCGGTGCGATTACCCAGATGGGACTGACTTTCAGAGCGCCGCGAGTGGTTCTTACCACGGGCACCTTTCTCGGCGGCAAAATTCACATCGGCCTGGATAACAGTGCCGGAGGCCGGGCCGGAGACCCGCCCTCCATTGCATTGGCACACCGGCTGCGTGAACTTCCGTTCAGGGTGGATCGCCTCAAAACAGGTACACCCCCGCGCATTGACGCCCGCAGCGTCGATTTCAGCGCGTTGGTAGAGCAGTGGGGAGACCAGCCCGAGCCCGTGATGTCTTTCCTCGGCAGTATCGAGGAGCATCCGCAGCAACGCTGTTGCTGGGTGACCTACACCAACGAAACGACGCATGACATTATTCGCGGCGGCCTGGATCGCTCGCCGATGTACTCCGGCGTGATTGAGGGGGTAGGGCCGCGCTACTGTCCCAGTATCGAAGACAAGATTCATCGCTTTGCGGACAAAAGCTCCCACCAGATATTTATAGAGCCAGAAGGCCTCAATACCAGCGAGCTGTACCCCAATGGCATCTCAACCAGCCTGCCATTCGATGTGCAGATTAACCTGGTTCGTTCGATCAGGGGTTTTGAGAACGCCCATATCACCCGCCCTGGCTACGCCATAGAGTACGACTATTTCGACCCTCGAGACCTCTCCAGCTCGCTTGAAACCCGGGCAGTACCCGGCTTGTATTTTGCCGGCCAGATCAATGGCACGACAGGCTACGAGGAAGCGGCGGCGCAGGGCCTGCTGGCGGGATTGAATGCCGCGTTGGCCGTGCAGGGCCGTGAGGCCTGGTGTCCGCGTCGAGACGAGGCCTATATCGGGGTACTGGTGGATGACCTGATCACCATGGGCACAGTCGAGCCCTACCGTATGTTTACCTCGCGGGCGGAATACCGCTTGCTGCTTCGGGAGGACAATGCCGATTTGCGCCTGACTGCTCGCGGACGCGACCTGGGGCTGGTAAACGACGAACGCTGGGCCCACTTTTCGGAAAAACGCGAGGCCATAGAGCGCGAACAACAGCGCATGGCGAGTACCTGGATACAGCCGGGCACTCCCGAGGCCGAGGCGTTGGCATGCAAGCTGAAAAAGCCGTTATCCCATGAATATTCAATGGCAGATCTGCTGAAACGACCGGAATTGACCTATGCGGATATTGCCGCTCTCAAGGGTGAGGCCAGCTGTGACCGACAAGTCGCTGAACAGGTGGAAATCCAGGCAAAATATGCCGGATATATTGACAGGCAGCAGGATGATATCGCGCGCTTGCGCCGTTATGAGAATACCGCTCTGCCCGCCGACCTGGACTACGAGGTGGTGGATGGCCTGTCCAATGAAGTGAAGCAGAAACTGACAGCGGCGAGGCCTGATACCCTGGCGCGCGCCGGGCGTGTTCCAGGGGTTACACCGGCAGCAATTTCCCTTCTGTTGGTCTACCTGAAACGGCGCGGCGCATTGGGCCGCCCGGATCAGGCCGATGCGGCAGAGCTATTGTCCGGGCTCGACAGTCAGCGCAACCTGGGCTGAATTGGACACCGGCCTGCTCACCCAACTGCGGCTCGGCTGCAAGTCCCTGGGGCTTGCGCTGGATTCGGGGCAAGAGCAGAAGCTGCTGGCCTACCTGGAGCTGCTCGTAAAGTGGAACAAGGCATACAATCTGACGGCGATTCGTGAACCGGGGCAAATGGTTACGCGGCACCTGTTGGACAGCTTGGCGATGGCATCGCATTTGCGCGGCGCAAATATGATTGATGTGGGCACCGGTGCCGGCCTGCCAGGTATACCCCTGGCCATTTTATTCCCGCAGCGTCATTTTTCCCTGTTGGACAGCAATGGTAAGAAGACACGGTTTCTTTTTCAGGTGAAAACAGCCCTGTGCTTGGATAATATGCAGGTTCACCACCAGCGAGTGGAGTCCTTCCAGCCACCCGAACCCTACGATGCAGTATTATCCCGGGCTTTTGCCTCGCTGGCTGATATGGTGGCCGGTTGCAGACACTTGTGCACATCCACCGGTCGCTTTTTTGCTATGAAGGGCGCTTACCCGGCCGGGGAACTGGCGGCCCTTGACCCGGCCTGTAAGATTGTTGCTGTGCATGAACTGGTGGTGCCGGGTCTGGCGGAGCAGCGCCATCTGGTGGAATTGATGATTCAGGAAAGGGGAGAGCTTCGTTGAGAGCGTGTATCGGGGATATTTTCAGTGGCTAGAATTATTGCGATAGCCAACCAGAAGGGTGGTGTGGGCAAAACCACGACCTGTGTAAACCTGGCCGCATCGCTGGCGGCCATGAACAAGCGGGTGCTGCTGGTAGACCTGGACCCCCAGGGCAATGCGACCATGGGCAGCGGAATCGACAAGCACAGCTTGCAGCGTAGTATTTACGATGTGTTGGTGTCCCAAGTGCCCACCCCGCGGGCGATACAGCGAGCGGGTGAAGCCGGGTTTGACGTTTTGCCAGCCAACGGCGACCTGACCGCGGCGGAAGTGGAGCTGCTGGAGGTGGAGCACAAAGAGCAGCGCCTGCAGTGGAGCCTCGCTGAAGTCGCCGGCGCGTACGATTACATGCTGATCGATTGCCCCCCTTCGCTGAATATGTTGACGCTCAATGCTATGGTGGCAGCCGATGGCGTGATAATTGCCATGCAGTGTGAATATTTTGCCCTGGAGGGTTTGTCGGCTCTGGTGGGCACCATCCAGCGCGTGGCTGAGACGGTTAACCCGAAGCTGCAAATCGAAGGTATTTTGCGCACCATGTACGACCCGCGCAACAGCCTGACCAACGACGTGTCGGCGCAGTTACACAGCCATTTTGGTGACAAGGTTTACCGCACGGTTGTGCCGCGTAATGTGCGCCTGGCAGAGGCACCCAGCCACGGCGTGCCGGTCATGTACTACGATAAGTATTCCCGCGGCTCGAAGGCCTATATGGCTCTTGCGGGGGAAATTATCCGCCGCGAGGAGAAGCTTGCGCAGCAAGCGCCGGCCGTCGCACCGGCGACAGACTAGACGGAGAGCACGGATGTCAGCAAGAAAAAGGGGTTTAGGGCGCGGGCTGGATGCGTTGTTGGGCGCAGCCACTACCAAACCGTCCACCTCATCCAGCAGTGGCGAGACAACCGTGGCAGAGGTCACCGGGGATAGTATCCTCAAAGAGCTGCCTGTTGACCTCATCCAGCGAGGCAAGTATCAGCCGCGCCGGGATATGGACCCGGATTCCCTGCAGGAGCTGGCCGACAGCATCAAGGCTCAAGGTGTTATGCAGCCTATTGTTGTAAGACCCATTTCCGATACGAAATACGAGATAATTGCGGGAGAGCGGCGTTGGCGCGCCACTCAGTTGGCTGGCCTGGGCACGATTCCGGCACTGGTCAGGGAAGTGCCTGACAACGCCGCTATCGCCATGTCGCTGATCGAAAATATACAGCGCGAAGACTTAAACCCTATCGAAGAGGCAGCAGCGCTGCTGCGCCTGCAACAGGAATTCGAACTGACCCAGCAGGAAGTGGCCAACGCAATCGGCAAATCACGCTCTACTGTAGCGAACCTGCTACGCCTGATGACACTGCAGGTGGATGTTCGCAAGATGGTAGAACACGGCGACCTCGAAATGGGGCACGCCCGGGCCCTGCTGGGGCTGGAATTAGCGCAGCAGTCGCAGGCGGCGCGCACCGTGGTTGGCAAGGGTCTGTCGGTGCGCCAGACAGAGGCGCTGGTGCGCCATTTGCTCGAACGAGAAGACAAGCCCGTCGTGCAGCAAACGCAGGACCCGAATGTTCGGCACCTGCAAGATGACCTGTCTGAGCGACTGGGTACCCGCGTGGAGATTAAACACGGCTCCAGCGGCGGAGGAAAACTGGTTCTCAGCTACAGTAATCTGGATCAACTGGACGGTATTTTGAGGCATATCAAATAGGTCGCGAGATACACTATATGGTAGTTGATAGAGGGTGTGACCCAAGATGCTGTGTCGCGACGCGAGCGGAGACAATCTGGTGATCGAACTTCTGCGAACGTGTCGCTATAAGAGTCTATTTTTAATCCCCGGTGCGTGCACAAGTAAGTTGAACCAGCCCGCCAATCCCCCTATAATGCGCCCGCCCGAAACGAGCTTGACTTGCGATTGGGCAATGGCGGGGATGAAGGTGCGAGGTGCAAATGGCCGGTGCTGAAATTCTCCGTCCGCCGGTACACCGCATCACCCTGGCGCAGCTCGCGATTCTTTCGCTGCTGTGTCTCATCTTGCTGTCATCGGACAAGGTGCGTGCGTATTCGGTGTTCAGTGGTGGCTTGATAGCCATTTTGCCGCAGGCCTATTTTGCGGCGCTAGCCTTTAGATGGCGTGGCGCAAGGTCGGCAGCGGCCATAGCCCGCTCCAGTTACGTCGGGCAAGTGGGGAAGTTTTTACTTAGTGTCGCCGGGTTTGCTGCGGTATTTATCGCGCTGCGGCCCATAGATGCGCCAGCAGTATTCGCAGGTTACCTGCTGATGCTGATGATACAAATTACAGGAAGCTGGATACTGCTGAGGCGGTGACCGGCCTGGATAGGCAGACGCAAGAGTTGAGATAGATGGCAGGCGAAACGCAGACGATCTCTGAATACATTGTCCACCACCTGACAAACCTTACCTATGGCAAATTGCCAGCGGGTTTTGAGCGGGAAGACGGCACTATTGTCGGTGATGGCGGTGCCTGGGTGATGGCGCATGGCGGTGATGAGGCCTCGGTGATGGGCTTTAATGCCATTCATGTGGACTCCATGATCTGGTCTATTGGTCTTGGGATCTTATTCTGTTGGTTGTTCCGCAGTGTTGCGAAGAAAGCCGAGACTGGTGTGCCCAGTGGTGTACTGAATCTGGTGGAAATGATTGTAGAGTTTGTTGACGGCACTGTGCGCGATACGTTTCACGGCCGCAACAAGATGGTGGCACCCCTGGCGCTGACCATTTTCGTCTGGGTGTTCCTGATGAACCTGATGGACCTCATCCCGGTCGACCTTATTCCTTCGCTGCTGGGGCTTGCAGGTATTCACTTTCAGAAAATTGTGCCGTCAACGGACCCCAATATCACCATGGGCATGGCAGTAGGTGTGTTTATTCTGATGCTGTACTACTCAGTCAAGGTTAAAGGCCTTGGCTTCGTCAAAGAGCTGACCATGAACCCCTTTAACCACTGGCTCTTTATCCCGGTGAATCTGTTTATGGAAGTGGTTGGCCTGCTGGCGAAACCCTTCTCACTGGGCTTGCGACTGTTCGGTAACATGTACGCAGGTGAAATGATCTTTATCCTGATTGCTGCTCTGTTCAGCGCGGGCATCGCGTGGATGGTGCCAGCAGGGTTCTTACAAGTCGGTTGGGCGATTTTCCATATTCTGGTAATCACCCTGCAGGCCTTTATTTTCATGGTGCTGACGATTGTTTACATCAGCATGGCACATGAAGATCACTGATTTACTTTAACTTTGGTTCTTAACGCTAGGAGAAAATCATGGAATTAATCTACGTAGCTGCCGCCATCATGATGGGCTTGGGTGGTCTGGGCGCCGCAATTGGTGTGGGCCTGCTGGGTGGCAAGCTGATCGAAGGTTCAGCACGCCAGCCGGAGCTTGCTCCCAAGCTGCAGGTAACATTCTTCCTGGGCGCTGGCCTGGTAGACGCGATCCCCATTATTGGTGTTGGTATCGCGATGTACCTGATCTTCGTTGTTGCAGGCTAAGCCGGACATTCGGAAACGGGGCCGCACTAATCGCAGCCCCCAACTATCAGTGAGGAGCACGGCGTGAATATTAACCTTACGCTTATCGGACAGATGATCGCGTTTGTCGGTTTTGTCATGTTTTGCATGAAGTTTGTTTGGCCGCCGATTATCGCGGCCATGCAGGCGCGGGCAGACAAGATAGCTGACGGCCTGGCGGCAGCAGATCGTGCCAGCCACGACCTGGAGCTGGCGCAGGAAAAGGCGGTTGAACGTCTCAAGGAAGCCAAGGAACAGGCAGCCGGTATTGTCGACGCAGCCAACAAGCGCGGCAACCAGCTGGTGGATGAGGCCAAGCAGGCGGCGGTAGTTGAAGCCCAGCGTGTGAAGGCTTCCGCCGAGGCGGAAATAGAGCAGGAAGCAAACCGTGCGCGCGAGCAGCTTCGCGCCCAGGTGGCCGTTCTGTCTCTGGCAGGTGCTGAAAAAATACTCAGCGCCGAAATCGACCCACAGGTTCATGCCGAGATGGTCGAAAAACTGGCTGCAGAGCTGTAAGGCGAGGGAGCTATGGCTGAACTGAGCACACTGGCACGCCCCTACGCGAAAGCTGCGTTTGAGTATGCTGTGGATAATAAGCAACTGGCGCCGTGGTCCGAGCAATTGGCAACCGCAGCGGCGGTGGCGTCCGACGAGGTCATGGCAGGGATATTGAACAACCCCTCTTTGACCGCTGCAGAACAGGCCAGCAAGCTTGCCGGTGTGTGTGGCGAGGCGCTGTCTGCGGAGATGCGCAAATTCATAGGCATTCTCGCTGCCAATAAGCGGCTTCCGCTGTTGCCCGAGATCTACGCCCTGTACACCGAGTACAAGGCGCACCGGGAAAAGACGGTGGATGTGGAGGTTATATCGGCCTTTGACCTGGCAGATAGCGCCAGAGACAGGCTGGCAGCGGTGCTGGGCAAGAAGCTCGAGCGCAAGGTAGAAGTTCGCACATCGACCGATAGCAACCTGCTCGGCGGTGTATTAATCAGGGCTGGCGATCTGGTGATCGATGGCTCAGTGCGCGGCAAGCTGGACAAGCTCGCCGAAGCAATGAATTCCTAGACTAAAGACATAGGATTGAGGAACAGAGCATGCAGCAACTGAATCCATCAGAGATTAGCGACATCATCAAGCAGCGCATCGACCAGCTTGATGTCAGCAGCGAAGCTCGCAATGAAGGTACCGTGGTAGCGGTAACAGACGGCATCATTCGCATCCACGGCCTGGCCGATGTGATGTACGGTGAGATGATTGAATTTGACGACGGCATCTACGGGATGGCGTTGAACCTGGAACGCGACTCTGTCGGCGCAGTTGTGCTGGGCGACTACAAGAGCATCGTAGAAGGCCAATCCTGTCGCTGCACCGGGCGTATCCTGGAAGTGCCGGTAGGCCCGGAATTGCAGGGCAGGGTTGTGGATGCTCTCGGCAACCCCATTGACGGCAAAGGCCCGATCAATGCGGCCATGACCGACGCACTCGAGAAAGTGGCCCCCGGCGTAATTGCTCGCCAATCCGTTGATGAGCCTGTACAGATCGGCCTGAAAGCCATTGACGCGATGGTGCCTATTGGCCGCGGCCAGCGGGAATTGATTATTGGTGATCGCCAGATCGGTAAAACGGCGATCGCTGTAGATGCCATTATTAACCAGAAGGGCTCTGGTATTAAGTGTGTCTACGTGGCTATCGGCCAGAAGGCATCGTCTGTTGCAGCGGTGGTACGCAAGCTGGAAGAGCACGGCGCAATGGAGCACACTATTATTGTTGCGGCAACCGCCTCCGATCCCGCCGCGATGCAGTACCTGGCGCCTTTCGCCGGCTGTACCATGGGTGAGTACTATCGCGATCGCGGCGAAGATGCCTTGATTATTTACGATGACCTGACCAAGCAAGCCTGGGCTTATCGCCAGATTTCCCTGCTGTTGCGTCGTCCACCCGGCCGTGAAGCTTACCCCGGTGACGTGTTCTATTTGCATTCGCGCCTGTTGGAGCGCGGTGCCCGTGTTAACGCCGCCTACGTGGAAGCTTTCACCAAGGGCGAGGTCAAGGGAAAGACTGGATCGCTGACCGCGATGCCAATAATCGAAACCCAGGCTGGTGACGTCTCCGCCTTCGTACCGACCAACGTGATCTCCATTACCGATGGCCAGATATTCCTGGAAGCGGACATGTTCAACGCTGGTGTACGCCCCGCGATGAACGCGGGTATTTCTGTATCCCGTGTTGGTGGTGCAGCCCAGACCAAGATCATGAAGAAATTATCCGGTGGTATTCGTACCGCGCTGGCCCAGTATCGTGAATTGGCGGCTTTCTCCCAGTTTGCGTCCGATCTGGACGAAGCCACCAAGGCACAGCTGAACCACGGTGAGCGTGTTACCGAACTGATGAAGCAGAAGCAGTACTCGCCCCAGAGCACAGCTGAAATGGGCGTGATGTTGTATTCCGCCAACGAAGGCTACCTCAGCGATATCGAAGTCAACAAGATAGGCGACTTCGAACATGCACTGCTGGCTTACATGCACGCCGAACACGGCGAAATCATGGGCCGCATTGTGGAAACCGGGGATTACAACGACGAGATCGAAACCACCTTTAAGGCGGCGATCGAGAAGTTCAAAAAAACCCAGACCTGGTAAAGCCGAGGACCATTAGATGGCAGTCGGAAAGGAAATTCGCACCAAGATCTCCAGCATACAAAGTACGCAGAAGATCACCAGCGCGATGGAAATGGTTGCAGCGAGCAAGATGCGCAAGGCTCAGGATCGCATGTCGGTCGGCAAGCCCTACGCGCGTCGTATGCGCTCTGTAGTTGGCCATATTGCCAATGCCGCCCCTGAGTACAAGCACATGTATATGCAAGAGCGGGAAGTCAGGCGCGTCGGCTATATTGTCGTTTCAACAGACCGCGGCCTCTGTGGTGGTTTGAACATTAATTTGTTCAAGAACACCGTGAAGTCCATGAAGCTGTGGGCGGACCAGGGCATAGAAATCGAACTGTCACTGATTGGTGCCAAGGCGGCAGCATTCTTTAACAGCTACGGTGGCAACGTGACCGCTGCCGTGCGCGACCTCGGGGAGGAGCCCTCGTTGGCCGACCTGATCGGTGGTGTTAAGGCCATGCTCGATGCGTACGCGAAAGGCAATATTGATCGGTTGTTTCTGGTGAGCAACGAGTTTATCAACACCATGACGCAAAACCCGACGGTAGAGCAATTGCTGCCACTGCTGGCGGAAGAAAGCTCCGAGATGAAGCATCACTGGGACTATATCTACGAACCCGACGCGAAAGAGTTGCTTGAAAAACTACTGACTCGTTACATCGAGTCGCAGGTATACCAGGCTGTCGTCGAAAACGGTGCATGTGAGCAGGCGGCCCGTATGTTGGCGATGAAAAACGCTACTGAAAATGCCGGCGAAATTATTGACGACTTGCAATTGATCTACAACAAGGCGCGCCAGGCCGCTATTACGCAGGAACTGTCAGAAATTGTCAGCGGGGCCGCGGCAATCGGCTGAGGCCGATAATGCAGCCAATTCGAAAGAGATTAGGTCGTGGACGACAGCCATTGTGGCAGAGCCCGGCAGACAGAATTGAACTTTGATCTAGAGGATCCGAACATGAGCAGCGGACGAATCGTACAAATTATCGGCGCGGTTATCGACGTGGAATTCCCACGCGACGTCGTACCGAAGGTATACGATGCACTGAAAGTTACAGAGAAGAATCTGACACTGGAAGTACAACAACAGCTGGGTGACGGCGTTGTCCGTACAATCGCCATGGGTGCCTCCGAGGGTGTAAGCCGCGGGTTGGCAGTTGAAAATACGGGTGAGCCGATTTCCGTACCGGTGGGTATTGAAACATTGGGCCGCATCATGGACGTACTCGGCAACCCTATTGACGAGTGTGGCCCCATTGGTGAAAAAGAACGCGCCTCTATTCACCGTAAGGCTCCTTCCTACGAAGAGCTGGCAGCATCTGAAGAATTGCTTGAAACTGGTATCAAGGTAATCGATCTGGTTTGTCCGTTCGCCAAGGGCGGTAAGGTTGGTCTGTTCGGTGGTGCTGGCGTGGGCAAGACCGTCAACATGATGGAGCTGATCAACAACATCGCGACAGAGCACTCTGGCCTGTCCGTTTTCGCTGGTGTGGGCGAGCGTACTCGTGAAGGTAACGACTTCTACTTCGAAATGCAGGAGTCCAAGGTTGTCGACGTTGAGACATTCAGCAACTCAAAGGTTGCGATGGTTTACGGGCAGATGAATGAGCCCCCGGGCAACCGCCTGCGTGTGGCCCTGACCGGTTTGACCATGGCGGAGAAGTTTCGTGACGAGGGTCGCGACGTACTGTTGTTCATCGACAACATCTATCGCTATACCCTGGCGGGAACCGAAGTTTCGGCACTGCTGGGCCGTATGCCCTCCGCGGTGGGTTACCAGCCGACTCTGGCGGAAGAAATGGGCGTACTGCAGGAGCGGATTACCTCTACCAAGACTGGCTCGATTACGTCTATCCAGGCGGTATACGTACCGGCGGATGATTTGACCGATCCCTCACCGGCGACCACGTTTGCTCACCTTGACTCCACCGTAGTACTGAGCAGGGACATTGCCGCCAAGGGTATTTATCCTGCGGTAGACCCGCTGGACTCCACTTCGCGCCAGCTGGACCCGCTGATTATCGGTACAGAGCATTACGATACTGCTCGCGGCGTGCAGAACGTTCTGCAGCGTTACAAGGAGCTTAAGGATATTATCGCGATCCTGGGTATGGACGAACTTTCTGAGGAAGACAAGCAGACGGTTAACCGGGCGCGTAAAATTGAACGCTTCCTGTCTCAGCCTTTCCACGTGGCCGAGATATTTACCGGTTCCCCCGGCAAGTACGTGTCACTCAAGGACACCATTGCCGGTTTTAACGGCATTCTGGCGGGCGAGTACGATCATTTGCCTGAGCAGGCGTTCTACATGGTTGGCAGCATTGAAGAAGCTGTTGAGAAAGCCAAGAACCTGAAGTAAAGGGTTTTAAAGGGGCCGTAAAATGTCTATGACAATACACTGCGACATCGTGAGTGCCGAGGAGGAAATTTACTCCGGGCTGATCGAAATGCTGGTGGCCACCGGTGACATGGGTGAGCTGGGCGTGACCTATGGTCACGCGCCGCTGTTGACCTCGTTGAAACCGGGCCCGGTCCGCATCGTAACCCAGGATGGCGAAGAGCATGTTTACTATGTGTCTGGCGGCTTCCTGGAAGTGCAGCCTGGCGTGGTTTCCATACTCGCTGACACTGCGCTTCGGGCACACGATGTCGATGAGGCTGCCATGGAAGAAGCGCGCAAGGAAGCGGAGCAGGCTCTGGCCAACCAGACCGGGGATTTCGACTACGGTCGTGCGTCTTCCCAGCTCGCAGAGGCAGCAGCTCAGCTGGCCACACTGCGTAAAATGCGCAATAGGGCGGGCCGCGGCTAAGCTCTTTAACCTGCAAGTCACGTCTGTCACTAAACCCCGGCCCTGCCGGGGTTTTTTGTGTGTGCCTACTGTTGCAAGGTTCACAGTTTAGACAAAAATAATGACAAATAGCGTACTATTTCCCGTGTTGCTGTCTATGATGTCCAGTCCAAGCTGAAGAAGCCAGGTCAAGCCAGCGATTGAAGCCCTTACTCTACACTCAGCCGGTTACCAGATTATGCAACTAGAAGTCATCATCCTTGCCGCCGGGCAGGGAACCAGGATGAAATCCAAGCTTCCCAAGGTACTCCACCCGTTGGCGGGTCGACCGCTGCTGGAGCACGTCATGGTGACGGCACTTTCCCTGCAGCCGGCTGCAGTGCATGTCGTTATAGGGCACGGGTCCGAACAGGTTCAGCGCCAACTCGCGGACTTTGATGTGAACTGGGTGGTCCAGCAAGAACAGCTGGGCACTGGCCACGGTGTACTACAGGCCTTGCCATTCGTTTCCCCCGACAGTGCGGTGCTGGTGCTATACGGCGACGTGCCCCTGATTGGCAGTGACACGCTGGAGGCTCTGGTTGCTATGGCGATGGCCGGGCCTGCACTGTTAACCGCGCAGGTGGCCGACTCCACGGGCTACGGTCGAATTTTACGCGACACAGCAGGTGCGCTGACTGGTGTTGTGGAGCACAAGGACGCAACTGAAGAGCAGCGCGGAATTGATGAAATTAATACAGGTTTAATGGCGGCTCCGGCCAGTGACTTCCTGGAGTATCTGCCCCGTGTTGGCAACAACAACAAACAAGGGGAGTATTATCTGCCGGATATTCTCGGTATGGCTGTGGCAGAGGGTAGAACGGTGGCTTCATGCCTGGCCGGTTCGGAGCTGGAAGTGCTTGGCGTAAACGACCGGGTTCAACTTAACCAGTTGGAGCGCGAGTACCAGCGGCGCCAGGCAGAGCAGTTGATGCGCGCCGGCGTGGCAGTGGCGGATATCAATCGACTTGATGTGCGCGGCACACTGAGTTGTGGTCAGGATGTTTTTATCGACGTGAATGTGGTTATAGAAGGCAAGGTAAGTCTTGGCGATGGCGTAACTATCGGCCCCAACTGCGTGCTGCGGGACGTTACCGTGGAGGCGGGTGCGAATATCCACGCTATGAGCCATTTGCAGGGCGCACATGTGGGCCCAGACTGTCAGGTTGGGCCCTTCGCGCGATTGCGCCCGGGGACTGCGCTTGCTGAGGGCGCTAAAGTAGGCAACTTTGTCGAGACGAAGAATGCCAAAATAGGAGTGGGTAGCAAGGTCAGCCACCTCAGTTATGTCGGTGACTGTGACATGGGCGAGGGTGTGAATATCGGTGCAGGGACGATTACCTGCAACTACGACGGGGTCAACAAACACAAAACCGAGATCGGTTCCGGTGTATTCGTCGGCTCGAACAGCACGCTGGTAGCACCACTTAAGATTGGTGAACAAGGCTTTGTCGCCGCTGGCTCTACCGTCACCAAAACAGTGGGTAGGGAGGAGCTGGCCGTCAGTCGTGCCCGCCAGCGCAATATTGCGGGCTGGCAACGACCCGGCAAGCAGCAGACCGAGGAATAGGTATGTGTGGCATTGTAGCCGCCGCAGCGCGGCGAGAAGTTTCCGAGATTTTGTTGGAGGGGTTGCGCCGGCTGGAGTACCGGGGTTATGACTCTGCCGGTATGGCCCTGGTCGACAATGAACAAAACCTGCAACTGCACAAACAACTCGGCAAGGTCTGCGAGTTGGAGAAAGCGCAAAAGTTGCAGCCACATCTTGGCTGTACCGGCATTGCACACACCCGCTGGGCTACCCATGGTGAGCCCTCAGGTGTAAACGCCCACCCGCATATTTCCGGGCAACGTGTTGCCCTGGTACATAACGGCATAATTGAAAACCATGCCATATTGCGCGAGGAACTTGCAGCACAGGGTTATCAGTTTGACTCGGCCACGGACACCGAGGTTGTGGTGCATCTGCTTCATCAAGCGCTGTGCGCAGGTAAGTCACTGCTGGTTGCCATGCAGGAGACGGTGGGGCGGCTTGAGGGCGCCTATGCCATCGCTGCACTGGATGCCGAGCATCCGCATACAGTGGTCGCAGCGCGCAAGGGCAGCCCACTGGTGGTGGGCATTGGTATAGGTGAGAACTTTCTGGCATCTGATCAGATGGCGTTGCGTCAGGTTACAGACCGGTTTGTCTTCCTGGAAGAGGGCGACGTTGTCGAGATTACGCCTTCCTCCATGAAAATCTACGACGAGGCTGGCGCTGCGGTAGAGCGACGGCGCACGCTCATTTCCGAGGCGGTGGAAGTGGCCGATTTGGGCGGCTTTGATCACTACATGTTGAAGGAGATTCACGAGCAGCCCCGGGCGCTTGCGGCAACCTTTGCCCAGGCTGCGACGCAAGCGAACACGGATGAGTGTTTTGGTGCCGGAGCCGCGGCCATATTCGACAAAGTCAGGGGAGTGCAGATTGTTGCCTGCGGCACCAGTTATCATGCTGGCATGGTGGCGCGGTATTGGCTGGAGGAACTGGCTGGCATACCCTGCGAGGTAGAAGTTGCCTCGGAATTCCGCTATCGGAAACGCGTATCCCATGCCGATACCCTGTTACTTACGATTTCCCAGTCCGGTGAAACTGCCGACAGCCTGGCTGCGTTGCGCAATGCTGCGAGCGGTGAGTTTGTCGCCAGCCTTGTTATATCGAATGTCGCCAACAGTTCGCTGGTGCGTGAAAGCGACCTGGTTTTTCTTACTAAAGCGGGCATGGAGATAGGCGTTGCCTCAACCAAGGCATTCACCACACAGCTGGTGGGGCTGCTTATGCTGACGCTTGCGCTGGGCCGGCGTCATGCCATGTCAGAGCAAAAACAGCAGGAAGTGATTGTCGCACTGCAGGGGCTGCCGGATTATGTGCAGCAAACACTGGAACTGGACCCAGATATTGAGAAGCTTTCCGAGGAGTTTATCCCCAAGCGTCACGCACTATTTTTGGGTCGCGGCATACAGTATCCGATTGCCATGGAGGGTGCGCTCAAGCTCAAGGAAATTTCCTATATCCACGCGGAAGCGTATCCCGCCGGTGAGTTGAAGCATGGCCCCCTGGCACTGGTGGATGATGACATGCCGGTGGTGGCGGTAGCGCCCAGCGATGACCTGTTGGAAAAACTCAAATCCAATCTGGAGGAGGTACGTTCCCGCGGCGGTGAATTATTCGTCTTTGCGGACAAGCAGGCCGGCTTTAAAAGTGGACCCAGGGTCAAGGTGATGCCAATGCCGCACTGTCCAGAGGTGATCAAACCAATTGTTTACACCGTGGCCCTGCAACTTCTCGCCTACCATGTGGCACTGCAAAAAGGCACCGACGTGGACAAGCCGCGCAATCTGGCGAAGTCCGTCACGGTAGAATAGGCAGCGGGCCGGCTGCGGCGCATTGAAAGAACTGGATCAGAGCCAGGCGGAAATCAAATCAATGCGAACTTCGAGGCAGTACCTGAGACAGGGAATTGCTGCGCACTTATGTTGGAAGAAGCGCTAAAGAGGTCGTACAAAACAGTCAGTCTGGAAACCGGCACTAACGCAGCATTTCAACCGGCGAGAAAACTCTACGAACGATTCGGCTTTAAGGAATGCGGCCCGTTCGGGGAATATACCCTCGCCCCCTACAGTACGTATTACACCAGGTTACTCAGCTAGCGCCCCTTGTCTGGTGTACATGACTTCCTCAAAAAAATGAAGCCTGACGCGGTATTGCATACAGGGAAAGAGAGCAGAGGAGACTTTCAATGAAGGCATCAATCAGGCACCAGCATTCCGGTGAAGAGTTTTATACGCCGGAGCAATGCCATATAACGGAATTGTCCAATTCCACTGACGACCCCGAAGTATCGATAGCACGAGCAAGAGTGGCGCCCGGTGTGACAACGCGATGGCATCGCTTGGCTGCCACGTCTGAACGTTACTATATTCTTAGTGGTCAGGGGCTCGTCGAGATTGGTGAGCTGACTCAGCACAAAGTAAGTGCCGGTGATATCGTGCTCATTCCCCCAATGTGCCGCCAGCGAATCGCGAATGTCGGTGAGGATGATCTGGTCTTCCTGGCAATTTGTACGCCCCCTTTTGCGAACGACGCCTATGAGGATATAGAGGAAGAACAATGAAACTCGATCCGCAATCAAATAAGCGGAAGGCCATAAAATTTTACCAGATTGCTTATCCTGGGGCCCCCTCCCAGTCTGTAATAGACTATGTGTTCGCAATTTATCGAGGTGATTAAGATGGGCGAAAGCACGGAAATTCTGAGTCCAGTCGTGGCTCTGGTTGTCTGGTCAATGATTATCTGGATGTGGATGTATGTTACCCGCATTCCCGCCGTTCGCACTGAGCTATAACGCGGTAATGGCATTGGCAAAATAATCCAAAGTGTCAAGTTTTGAAACCCTGAAGCTGCTCCATATGAGCTGCGCCTTTCTTTCTATAGGCGGCTTTACCTTGCGCGGTTATTGGATGCTTACTGATAACGTGCACCTACAGAAACGTGCGACGCGGATGCTACCGCATCTGCTGGATACCGTATTGCTGGTCTCCGCTATTGGTATGTTGGTGATATGGCGGGTGGACCCGTTTTCGCTCAGCTGGCTGAGCGCAAAGATTGCTGCGCTGCTGGTGTATATCGGGCTGGGTATGGTGGCTTTTCGTTTCGGTACAAGCCGGCGGGTGCGGTGGCTTGCTTTTGTCCTTGCACTACTGACAGCCGCCTATATCGTAACCGTGGCCTATACAAAATCGCCTCTGGGGTTATTGGCCGTTTTTTTCGGTCAGCAGTCAGGGGCATTGTGAGGTAGTTTATTGGCTCGCCCCCGCCAGTGATTGCAGAGGCGAGTAGGGAGAATACTAACCCGGGTTTGCAGCTTTGTAGTCGCGAATCTCGGTGTTGAACTTGCCGGCAACCTCTTCTTCCTGGGAAACTGCGGCGTTGTAGGTCTCCTGCATTTTCATGTAGGTGTCGGCTGCACCTTCCTTGCCTTCTTTGGCGCTGGCTTCAGCGGCGGCGAGTTTTGGTTCCAGACAAGCCATATAGGCCAGATTGGCTTCCTGGAAGGTCTTCACAGCTTTTTGTGTTGCCAGCATTTGCTCCAGGGTGGAATCTTCTCCCTCGGAAATTTGCGGTGCGTCCGGCGCGACACAGTCGTCGGCAAAGCTCATTACAGTTCCCAGCGAAAACGCCAGGCCCAATATTGCTAACGGTAATTTTTTCATAACAATATCCTTCATTAATTGACGGGAAAACATTAACAGGCCAGCCGGCGCCTGCCAAGAGTCTCGGGCTTAAACTATTCCGAGCCCACCCATAGCGGTGGCAACTTGTAAGCCGATTCCAGTTGGCCAGCCACTTTTCGGGCAGCGCTGCGGTCCGCAAGCCCGATGATGCGCACCCGATAGAATGTTTTGCCATCACGGGTACCGGCTGCAACCACAGCCTCACCTGCGGAGGGCTTCAGTTTCTTTGCCCAGCTTTCGGCGGCGCTGCGTTGACCGTAAGAACCGAAATTAACAAACCAGGAGCCACCTGCAGCTGCGCTCGCCGGTTTGGCCTTTGCTACGGGCCTTGGAGCGGGTGCCGGTTTGGCAACAACGGGTTTGGCCGCAGCAGCTTCGGCTGTCGCCAGTTGCTTTTCCAGACCAGTGACGGTGTCTGCGAGGCGACGGTTCTCCAGGCTTAGCCTATCGACCGTTGCCGTCAGTTTCTCATTGCGCAGCTCCATTTCCCGCAGTGCCTCGCGGCTGGCTGCAACCTCAGCAGGATTGGCGGCGGTTGCAAGGCTTGCCTGCAACTGTCGTATCTCCTCCTGTGTGGCTGAGCGCTGCTGTATCACGCCGTAACCGCCCGCAGCCAGCAGTACCAGTGCCACTATACCTACAATGACCAGGCCCAGCGGCCAGCTAGGCGCCCCCTCGTGCTCAGCTGCTTCCTCCAGCTCGTCGGGATAGTCACCCTCATCGTCGAGCAATTCCGGCTCAGTCTCCGTGTCGTATTCCTCGCGGTCGCCTTCCAGCTCGAAATCATCCTCGTCGGGCTCTGTGTTGCTATCTTCGGAAAAGTCTGTTTTTTCAGCGATGTCCCAGGGGTTTTCGCTCGTTCCGGCAGCGACAGCAGCGGTTCCGGTAGCCCCCGGTAGCTGCCACTCGGCAGAGTTATCATCCGGGTTCTCGTCTTCCAGCGGCTCCAGGTACTCATCGTCCTCGGCTTCTTCTTCATAGGTCGAGGCATAATCGGTATCGCGATCAGCCTCCTCATAGTCCTCATCTTCATCGAAATCTGTGAAGACGGGCTCCCGCCTCCCTCCGGGCACTGAATCCTGAGGGTCGTCGGGTTTTGACGCAGGTCGGGACTTATCGCTATCACTGTTGTGGCGTGAATCGTCGTCGTTCATGGAGGGCGGGGCCTGTTCGAAAGCAAAAACCTCGCAGATAGTAGCAGACCCAATCGGCAATTGCCTCAGGCACATAAAATTCGATTGGAGCGGCATAGAGCCGTGTTGCCGGCAGCTAATTTGGTTAGAATGCAACCATGGATGTATCCGATATTCTCTCTCCCCTCAATGACGCCCAGCGTGAAGCCGTAGCAGCCGAAAACCAGAATATGCTGGTGCTTGCCGGTGCCGGTAGCGGTAAGACACGGGTGCTGGTGCATCGCATCGCCTGGCTGATCCGCGCCGAGGGCTTTTCGCCCTGGTCGATACTGTCCGTGACCTTTACCAACAAGGCGGCCCGGGAAATGCGCGGGCGTATTGAGGAGATGCTGCAGATTCCGTCTCACGGTATGTGGGTGGGAACTTTTCACGGCCTTGCCCACCGTTTGCTCAAGGCGCACTGGAAGGAGGCGGGGCTGCCACAGAATTTTCAGATTCTGGACAGCGATGACCAGCTGCGACTGGTAAAGCGCGTATGCCGGGAGCTTGAGCTGGACGAGTCGCGCTGGCCGCCGCGGCAGGCCCAGTGGTATATCAATGGCCAGAAAGACGAGGGCCTGCGGGCGGCTCATATAGAGCCCCCGCCAGGCGATTTGTTTGTGCATACCATGCTGCAGGTCTATCGATCCTACGAGCAGGCTTGTGAGCGTGGCGGCATGGTAGATTTTGCCGAGCTATTACTGCGCGCTCATGAGCTCTGGTTGAAGAGCCCCGACGTCTTGCAGCATTATCAGGGTCGTTTCAGGCAGATCCTGGTGGACGAGTTCCAGGACACCAATACCATTCAGTACGCCTGGTTGCGGGTGCTTGCCGGCGGGAATATCCCGGTGGTGGCGGTGGGCGATGACGATCAGTCAATCTACGGTTGGCGCGGGGCGAAAATTGAAAATATACAGCGATTCACCGAAGATTTCCCGGGAACCAGAACCGTCCGACTGGAACAGAACTACCGGTCCAGCCAGACCATTCTGCGGGCAGCCAATGGCGTAATCGCCTTCAATCAGGGCCGTCTCGGCAAAGAGCTGTGGACGGCGGGAGAGACCGGTGACCCAATCACCCTGTATGCCGGTTTCAACGAGCAGGACGAGGCGCGTTTTATCGTTGAGCAGATTGAGGAGTGGACCGGCGCCGGAAACGTGCGAGCTTCTGTTGCCATACTTTATCGCTCCAATGCCCAATCCCGGGTGCTGGAAGAAGCACTGATTCGAGCCCAGATGCCCTATCGTATCTATGGTGGACAGCGCTTTTACGAACGCATGGAAATCCGCAATGCGTTGGCCTATCTACGCCTGTTGCTGAGCAGAGGCGACGATGCGGCAGTGGAAAGGGTGATAAATACACCACCGCGCGGCATTGGTGGCAAAACCCTGGATACTGTGCGGGACTGCGCACGAGGGCGAGAGATATCCCTGTGGCAGGCTATCGCCGCAGTGATCGAAGAGAAGCTGCTGCCGGCTAGAGCGATGGGGGCACTTGCCGGCTTTGCCACACTTATCAATGAGCTGGATTCCGGTACTGATGAGCTGCTGCTGGAAGAGCTGGTAGAGCATGTCATCCAGGGCTCGGGGCTGATAGAGTTTTTCAAGAAGGAGAAGGGCGAGAAGGGCCAGGCCCGGGTGGAGAACCTCGAGGAGCTGGTTAGCGCCGCCAAGCAGTTTGTGGCCGATGAGGATGAGCTGTCGCCCCTGCAACAGTTCCTGGACAGCGCTGCGCTGGATGCAGGCGATGCCCAGGCCGACGAGCATGAAGACAGCGTGCAGCTGATGACATTACACTCGGCAAAGGGCCTGGAGTTTCCCCTGGTTTTCCTGGCCGGGATGGAAGAGAACCTGTTTCCCCATCGCATGTCCCTCGAGGAGCCCGGTCGGCTGGAGGAGGAGCGCCGCCTTTGTTACGTGGGGATAACCCGGGCGATGGAAAAATTGATAATTACTTATGCCGAGAGCCGGCGCCTGCACGGTAGTGAAACCCTCAACACCCCCTCGCGGTTTATTCGGGAAATTCCCGTCGACCTGTTACAGGAGGTGCGCCTGCACAGCACCGTAGCACGGCCGGTCAGCAGCATGATGCAGGCACAAGTACCGGATACCGAACTCAGCCTGGGCCAGATGGTGTATCACCAGATTTTCGGTGAGGGGGTCGTGTTAAACTTTGAAGGCCGGGGCGCCAGCGCCCGCGTGCAGGTCAATTTTGATACAGAGGGCAGTAAGTGGCTGGTTTTGCAGTATGCCAATTTACAGTTGATGTAAGCGCAACACTATAACAATAGAGAAGGATGGACAGCTCATGGCAGCAGGCTCGGTTGAGCAGCGTTACACCCCGCTGATTATTCTGCTGTTGGTCGCAGCGCTGGTGCTGGTGCTTGGGCTCTGGGCTACCAGCCGGGCCGGGGGGGGCCAGGCAGTCAGCTCCGGGCCGGCACTGGAAGTGGGAAAGTACCAGTGGAAAATGATTACTACCTGGCCAAAGAACTTGCCCGGGCTGGGTTCAGGCGCAGAGAACTTTTCGCAGTATGTCGATGAGATGAGCGCGGGCAGACTCAAAGTGCATGTCTATGGTGCGGGGGAAATTGTTCCGGCTTTTGAGGTGTTCGATGCGGTGTCACAGGGTGTAGCCGATGCCGGGCACGGTGCCAGCTATTACTGGAAGGGCAAAATTCCATCGGCAGTGTTTTTTACTGCCATACCCTTCGGCATGAATGCACAGGAAATGAACGGCTGGTTTCATTATGGCGGCGGCCTGGAGGTGTGGCGGGAGGTCTACGCGCCATTTAATATCATCCCCTTTGTCGGGGGCAGTACCGGTGTGCAGATGGCGGGCTGGTTTAACCGTGAAATCAACTCAATAGATGACCTGTCTGGCCTGAAAATGCGTATTCCCGGCATGGCTGGAGAAGTGTTCGCCGAGGCAGGCGGCACGGCGGTACGTATTTCCGGCAGTGAGTTATATACCTCTTTGCAAACCGGCGTAATCGACGCCACCGAGTGGGTGGGGCCCTATAACGATTTGGCCCTTGGCCTCCACCAGGTGGCGCAATATTACTATTACCCGGGGTGGCATGAGCCCGGCGCGATGCTGGAACTGATCGTAAACCAGGATTCTTTTGACGCCCTGCCGCCCGATCTACAGGCCATCGTCACTTATGCCGCCAGGGCCGCAAGTCAGGATATGCTCGATGAGTTTACCGCGCGCAATAACGCCGCTTTGCAGGAACTCATCAACGTGCACGGGGTGCAGCTGCGCCGCCTACCCGACGATGTGCTGCTGGCACTGTATCAGGGTACCCAGAGGGTATTGGAAAAACTGGTTGCAGATGACCCCATGGCGGCCAAAGTCTACGATTCCTATCAGAAGTTTTATGATGGCGTTCGCGAGTACCACCACATTTCAGAACAGGCGTTTATCAACGCGCGGGACAAGGTGATAGACGCGCCCTGAGATAGACGCACTTAAGAATTACAGCAGTGCCGGTTACTATTGCCGGATCTCGCGAGTGCGGCCCTTCTCGTCGATAGCAACAAACACGAACTCGCCTTCCGTGACCTTGAGCGGGTCGCCGTCGTGGGGCGAGTTTATCCACACCTCGACCATAATGCGCACCGAACTGCGGCCAATTTCAAGCACATCGCAGTAGCATGAGACGACTGCTCCAACATGCACCGGTGTGAGGAATGCCATACCGTCAATTGCCACTGTGGCCGCCCGACCGCCGGCTACTTCACTGGCAGTGATCAAACCCGCGAGGTCCATCTGTGATAACAGCCAGCCTCCGAAAATGTCACCTGTGGCATTGGTGTCCCTCGGCATGGCTACGGTTTGCAGTGCGAGGTCGCCCTGGGGAAGTGGCGTGCTGTCGATATCGTTCATTTTTTCGATCCGGTGGATTGTTGGCGCCTGCCCTATCGAACAGGGGTTGTGCTGGTAGCTCGTCCTAGTGTTTCAGAAGTGCCGGCAACCAGGTTGCCATGGCTGGCCAGTACCACAGGGCGGCCATGGCCAGAATCTGGATTAGTATAAAGGGAACAACCCCCCGGTAGATAGCGCTGGTTGTGACACTGGTCGGCGCCACGCCGCGCAGATAAAACAGCGCGAAACCAAACGGCGGGGTCAGGAAAGAGGTCTGCAGGTTCATTGCGATCATGATACCCAGCCAGATCGGATCAACCCCCATGGTCAATAGAATCGGACCGACGATGGGTACCACCACGAAGGTTATCTCGATAAAGTCCAGGATGAACCCCAGTAGAAAGATGACCAGCATAACCATCAGGGTTGCCGCAACGACACCGCCAGGCAGGCCCAGGAAAAAATGGTGGATTAACTCCTCACCACCAAAACCTCGAAATACCAGAGAGAAGACCGCGGCACCGATTAGAATCATAAACACCATGGCCGTGATTTCCATGGTATTGACCACCACTTCTTTCATCCGCGCGATATTCATCTGGCGTTTCCCCAGGGCCAGAATCAATGCACCGGTGGCGCCAATTCCAGCGGCTTCGGTGGGCGTGGCAGCACCGGAGAGGATGGAGCCCAGTACAAGCAGTATCAGCGATAGTGGTGGCAGCAAGCCTTTCATAATCTCACTGGCAGTGGTGTGTTCGACCTCCGCGGGGGGCGCAGAGTCAGGCTTCAGCCTTGCGTACACCAGCAGGTAAAGAATATACATGCCCACCAGCATCAACCCGGGTATCAGCGCGCCGACAAAAAGGTCGCCTACCGAGACCGTTTTGGGGTTGAAAATATTCATGTTCAATTGCGCGCGCTGGTAGGCGTTGGAGAGTACGTCTCCCAGCAGCACCAGTGCGATAGACGGCGGAATAATTTGCCCCAGGGTGCCGGTGGCGCAGATGGTGCCGGCGGCGAGGGAAGGGCTATACCCTGCCTTCAGCATGGAGGGCAACGACAGCAGACCCATTGTCACTACGGTGGCACCGACAATGCCTGTGCTGGCCGCGAGTAACATGCCCACCACAATGACCGAAATGCCGAGGCCGCCGCGCATGGTGCCGAACAATTTGGCCATGCCGGTCAGCAGTTCCTCCGCCACCCGGGACTTCTCGAGAATGATGCCCATCAGAATAAACAGCGGAACCGCGATCAGGGTATCGTTGCTGATAGTGCCAAAGATACGGCCGGGCATAGCCGACAGGAAACCGGCATCAAAATGCCCCGCCAGAATACCGCCTGCAGCAAAGGCGAGTGCAGTGCCGGCCAGGGTGAAAGCCACGGGGTAGCCGAGCATTAGCAACAGGCACACGGCGAGGAACATGTACAGGGAGATATAATCCATTACCCGGGCTGCCCCTCCATCAACACCAGGGCATTGCGCAGGGTTTCCGCCAGACCCTGCAGGAAGAGGTTAAATGCCATTAGCGGTATGATGCTTTTCAGGAGAAATACTGCGGGAATGCCGCCAGGTTCCGGCGAGGTTTCCTGCACGAGCCAGGACTCGGTGACATAGTTCCAGCTGGAAAAGCCAATGAAGGCACACAGTGGCATCAGAAACACGATACCTCCCAGGCAGTTCACCCAGGCCTTTCCTCTGGGGCCGAAGTTCCGATAAAAAATATCCACACGCACGTGAGCTTCACTTTTCAGGGCGTAGGCGATCCCCAGCATAAACAGGCAGCCGTGCATATAGATTACCGTTTCCTGGATGGTGATCGAGCCCACGTTGAAACCGTAACGCATGACGACAACCACGGCCGTGAGTAGCGCCATGGCCAGTACAAGCCACGCCAGCATACGGCCGCTCCACTCGGTAAAAATGTCTATGTAATACACACAGGCGCGCACTGGTATTCTGCCGGGATAAGTCTTTTTGATTATAGTGTCGCAGAGTATCATAGCGCCTTCCCCGAGGTGAAAACTAATTCCGACCCGCTCGCTGACACGGAGCCATTGAGATGTTGACCGTAATTTCCCCAGCGAAGACGCTGGATTTTGACACCCCCCCCAGTACGCGCAGGGCGACGCAGCCGCGCTTTGCGGAGCGCTCTGCGGAATTGGTTGAAGACGCCCGCGCTCTCAGCCCCGAGGATATTCGTGCACTGATGGGTGTGAGTGAAAATATCGCCGAACTCAATCACCGGCGGTTTATGAACTGGAGCCTGCCTTTCAGTCTGGATAACGCCAAACAAGCCATACTGGCATTCAGGGGCGATGTTTACACTGGCCTGGACGCCGACACGCTGGACACGGCGGGGCGCGGCTTTGCCCAACAGCATCTGCGGATTCTCTCCGGTTTGTACGGCCTGCTGCGTCCGCTGGACCTCATGCAGCCCTACCGGCTGGAGATGGGCCTGAAGCTCGCGAACCGCGGTGGCCGCAATCTATATGAATTCTGGGGCGATACGATTACGCGCGAACTGAACCGGGATCTGAAAAAATCCGGCAGCAGCGTGCTGGTTAATCTCGCGTCCAATGAATACTTCCGGGCGATACAGCCGAAGGCGCTGGATGCAGAGATTATTACCCCGATATTCAAGGACCTCAAAGGGGGGAAATACAAGATCATCAGCTTTTTCGCGAAAAAAGCCAGGGGACAGATGGCACGATTTATTATCGATGGCGAGCTAAACGATGCCGCGGCGCTGAAAAAATTCAAAGCCGGTGGCTATCGCTATAGCAAAGCGGAGTCCACGGCCAGAGAGTTGGTCTTCACGCGCGATAAACCGGCGGCCTGATGCAGGCCGCATGGAGGTAAATGTGGGTTCGCTCCCCTTTTCCCAGTCCTGTGAGAACAACAAGGCTGTTATTCTCGAGGTATTGAAAGACGTTTTCGCCGACCGGCAAACGGTGCTCGAAATAGCCAGTGGGACGGGTCAGCACGCCTGCTATTTTGCCGCCCATATGGCGTGGTTGCAGTGGCAGCCTACGGAATTGCCTGCACACCTGTCTGTTTTGCAGCCTCGTTGTGAAGCCTATACAGGTACTAATATTCTGCAGCCGCAGATACTGGATGTCTGTGCCGAACCCTGGCCTGTGCCCATTCCCGATGCGCTGTTCAGCGCTAACAGCCTGCATATCATGCCATTTTCGGCAGTGAAGCAGTTGTTTACCGCTCTGGGTCGGTCAACAGGGAATGATGTGAAGCTCGCTATTTACGGCCCCTTTAACTACGGGGGCAAATACACGAGCCCCAGCAATGCCCGTTTCGACCAGTGGTTGGCTCAGCAGCATGCCGACAGCGCCATCCGCGATTTTGAGGCGGTGAATGAACTGGCCGGTAAAGCGGGCTTTGACCTGCTGGATGATTATGAGATGCCGGCGAATAACCGTTTGTTGCTGTGGGCTAAGGCATAATTGATCATCAATACGGCAGGAGGATCTTCTTTATACGTCTGTTTCCTTGAACGGTAGCAGGGTAGAAGCTCCCTTGAGATAGGCGTCATTATGAGAGGCTTCGCTACGGGTGAAGTCCCCCACCGCAGCGGATAATTGCGGGTCTGCAATCCAGTGGTTTGACCAGGTCGGAACAGGCCTAAAGCCACGCTGGATTTTGTGTTCTCCCTGCGCACCGGGGTCGAAGCGCTTTATCCCATTGGCGATACAGTATTCGATGCCCTGATAGTAACAGGCCTCGAAATGCAGGCAGTCGTACTCACGCTCACAGCCCCAATAACGCCCGTAGAGTGTGTCCGCGGAGCGAAAGTACAGGGCGCCGGCCACTGCCCTGCCTGCAAGGTGGGCCAGCACCATGATGGCCTGTTCACCCAGCCTGGGTGCGGTGTCGGTGAAGAATTCAGCTGTCAGATAGCCGCCGTGGCCGCTGCGCTTGGCATAGGTCATCTGGTAGAAGTGATGAAACTGCTGCCAGTGTTGCTCACTGATTTCAGCGCCGCATAATGTGGTTAATACCAGCCCCTGCTCTGCCACGCGCGCGCGCTCGCGCCGCAGGCTTTTGCGCTTGCGACTGGTAAAGCCCGCCAGAAATTCATCGAAGTCCCGGTAGCCTTCATTAAACCAGTGAAATTGGGTGGCGGCGCGTCGGTGCAACCCTGCGGCCAACAGCTGCGAGGACACCTCCTCCCGTGGAAACAGCAGATGCCAGGAGGAAATCTGCTGCTTATTTGCGAACTGCTGTATCGCTTGCAGGGCAATCTTCCAGGTGGCGCTGGTATCAGCATCCGGCCGCACAGACAATCGCGGACCCGTGGCGGGGGTGAATGGAATGGCGCTGACCAGTTTGGGATAATAGTTGAGTCCGCTGCGCTGCCAGGCATCGGCCCAGGACCAGTCGAACACGTACTCGCCATAGGAGTGGGATTTCAGGTAGAGCGGCATAACTGCCAGAATTCCCGCTGCATCCCGCAAAACCAGATGACAGGCCTGCCAACCGGTGTCGGCGCAGGCGCAGCCGGTCTGCTCCAGGCCATAGAGGAATTCGTGGCGCCCGAACGGGTAGTCCAGCCCGGTAAGCGCGTTCCACTCGAGCGCGTCGATCTGGTCCAGGCTGGTAAGGAACTCTGCGTTAACGGCCATTGGGTAAGGTTCTCATAGACTGTAATGCAGGACGATCCCGACAAAGATTGCCAGGCCCACCCAGTTATTGTGCAAAAATGCCCTGAAGCAGGCATCGCGGTCGCGAGTGCGGATGAGATATTGCTGATAGCCGAACATTGCTGCAGCGACAATCAGAGACAGGTTGAAGTAGAGCCCGAGAGAAAATTCCCGTCCCGCCAGGTACAGGGTCAGCAGGCACAGCAGTTGCAAGGTGGCGACGGCCAGACGATCGTAGCTGCCAAACAGGATGGCTGTTGATTTGACCCCGGCCGGTATGTCGTCCTCCCGGTCTACCATGGCGTACTTGGTGTCATAGGCGACAATCCACCAGAGGTTACCAAGGAATAGCAGCCACAGTGCCGGTGGCAACTGGTTCAGCTGCGCAGCAAAAGCCATCGGTATACCCCAGGAGAAGGCCAGCCCCAGCACAATCTGTGGCAGGTGGGTGTAGCGCTTCATAAAAGGGTAGGTTGAAGCCAGTAGTATGGCGACGAAAGAGAGCTTTACGGTCAGGGTGTTTGTCAGCAGTACCAGAAGAAAGGCCAGCAACATCAGCGCAGCAAACAGTGCCAGGGCCTCTTTTTCGGACACGGCGCCTGTGACCAGCGGGCGGCCGCTGGTGCGCGCCACCGCCCCGTCGACATGACGGTCGGCCAGGTCGTTGACGATGCATCCGGCGGAGCGAGTAAGCCAGGTCCCCAGCACAAAGATTGCCAGCAGGTCGAAACTCGGCGGCCCCTCTGCGGCAATCCACAGCGCCCACAGGGTCGGCCACAGCAGCAATAAGGTTCCTATCGGCTTGTCAAAGCGGATAAGTTGCAGCAAGGCCCGGATTTTTGAGTTGCTCGTCATAAAGCGGTCTGTGTGTGAGCTGAGAACTGCCAAGCTTACTGGCTTGGCGGCACAATTGCAGCGCTGACCTTGCCTCGCTGGGCTCGATGTATTGGTAGATCCGTGTCCCAGGGGGTGAAATTTTCCAGGAAAACCTCGCTTACCATCAGGCTGCGACCGCCAATTACAAAACGTGAACGTCGGCCCCAGGCGGGAGAGCCCTGTTTTAGAGCGGCCGGTAAGTAGTGGCTGTCGCCGTCGATTCGCGCAAGTTCAAACGGGCTGCGGCGCATACCCGGGTGTTTGAATAGTATCGCCCCCAGGGATTTGTTTTGCAGGTAGCGCAGGTGGGCGAGGTCGCCGGTAAGGCTGGCAATGGGGAACACGCTGCGGGCGAACACCACGGTATTATCCGCCAGCATCAGGCCAACTTCCCGCACCAGGGCCCGCTGCCCGTGAGGGGCGCGCAGTAACATGCATTCGGACAGCATTGGTCGTTGCCAGCCCTGATATAGCCGCTGGACCTTGAACTCACCCAGGTCGAGCTCGATCAGGCGAAGCGTAAGCGAACCGTCGTCCAGCAACCAGCGACGCGTGGCGGCCGGGAGCTCTGACCGGGTGAAGCGGCCGGTAGAGCGCCAGCGTGGTTCTCTGTTGATATGGCGCGAGAGGTGTTGCTTGGGCACGTTAAAGGCGGGCTCGTTACAGGCTGAGAAAGCGCAGAGGATGCGTGATAGGTGTATTGCTTGCAAGCCCGGCTGCTCCTCGGTTCCGGACCAGTTGCGGGAGGATAAAACTCTTGCACAATTTACACACCTCCTTATAGTGTTGCGACCCTTGTTTGACCAAAACCCGCAGTCGAATTTTCAGCGGCGCCCTGTAACGGCGCTGTCCTGGCGGCTCCAGGGGAAGCAGAGAGAGATGTAACATGAGCAAGTACGAATGCATAGTTTGCGGCCTGATCTACGACGAAAAGGAAGGCTGGCCGGATGATGGCATTGCCCCCGGCACCAAATGGGAAGATGTGCCGGAAGACTGGCTCTGCCCCGATTGCGGCGTTGGTAAGGAAGACTTCGAATTGCTGGAAGAGGCACCTGTGGACGACACGCCTCACCACGAGGAGCCCGTGGTGGACAAGGTCCACGCGCCGGTGGTTATTCTCGGCACCGGTCTCGCTGGTTATGGGCTGGCCAAGGAATTTCGCAAACACGACGAAGAGACGCCGCTGATACTGATTACTTCGGATGACGGCCGCTCTTATTCGAAACCCATGCTCTCCACTGGTTACACCAAAGACCACAACGCCAATGATCTGGCTCAGCTTGATGCCGGCAGTATGGCCAGAATGCTGAAGGCCAGTGTCTGGACCATGACCTCGGTCAACGAGATCGACACCGCGCAACAACTCATTAAGGTCGGTGACGCCCAGACCGCGATTCACTACGGCAAACTGGTGCTGGCAGTGGGCGCCGAGGTGATCAGTCCGCCCATCGCAGGAGATGGCCTGGAGAAGGTTTACTCGGTGAATGACCTGCTGGATTACAGTGACTTCCGCACCGCCGTTGCCAAAAACAAGGTCAGGAAAATCTGCATCATCGGTGGTGGCCTGATCGGCAGTGAGTTTACCAATGACCTGATCAATGGCGGTTTTGAGGTTGAAGCTGTCGATCCCCTGGCCTACTGCCTGCCGACCCTGTTGCCGGAGGCGGCGGGCAAGGCTGTGCAGGCCGCGCTGGAAGAGAAGGGCGCGAAATTCCATTTTGGGCCGCTGGTAACCGCTGTAAACAATTCCGCTGAAGGGGTTGTAGTCAGCCTCAACAACGGTGAAACAATCGCTGCCGATATTGTCGTGTCTGCTGTGGGTGTGAGGCCGCGTACAGGTTTGGCCAAGGCCTCAGGCATTGCCACTAATCGGGGTATTGTCACCAATCGCCTGCTGGAAACCAGCGCGCCTAATGTGTACGCCATGGGTGATTGTGCGGAAGTTGAAGGTCATGTGCTGGTTTATGTTGCACCGCTTATGGCTGCAGCTCGCGCCCTCGGTAAGACACTTGCCGGCGAGCCGACTGAAGTCAGTTATCCCGCGATGCCGGTAACTATCAAGACACCCGCCTGCCCGGTGGTGGTAGCGCCACCGGCACTGGGCGCTCAGGGGGAGTGGTCTATTTCCGCCGATGGCAACAATGTGAAAGCGGAGTTCCGCGATGCCAGCGGCGCGCTGCTTGGCTTCGCGCTTACCGGCGAGGCCACGAAGGAAAAAATGGCACTGCAGAAGGAACTGCCGGCCATTATGGCCTGATGACTTCCGGGGCCGAGGCCGTCGTAAGCTCGGCCACTGCCCTTGCGCAAATTCGGGTATGGCTGGCAGAAATTGTTGTCGGCCTGAACCTTTGCCCCTTCGCACGCCCCCTGCTGGCGGCGGATAATCTGCGCATTGAAATCTGTCACCTGACCAGCACAGAGGCGTTGCGCAACGCATTTCTCGGCGAGCTGGATCTGCTGCAGCGCAGTAGTGAGGAGGACATCGCCACCACTTTGCTGGTCTTTCCCATGGCTCTGGGAAACTTTCAGGACTATCTCGATTTCCTCGATGATGCCCAGGCGCTGCTGGCAGAGACGGGGTTGGAGGGGGTGGTGCAGTTGGCCAGCTTTCACCCGGACTACCAGTTTGCCGGGGAGCCGGCAGCCGGCCCCGGCCATTATAGTAATCGCTCGCCCTACCCTGTGCTTCACCTGTTGCGGGAGGATATGCTCAGCAGAGTGCTCGCTGATGGTGCCGACCCGGATGAAATACCACAGCGAAATATAGCCACGCTGGAGGCGATTGGCACAGAGCAGTTGCAGCGGCGCTGGCACGAGCTATTCAGCCAATCCTAAACGTTCCCGAACTCCTGTTTCGCGCCAGTCCAACGCTGCACTAGCGCGGCGGCGAGTTCGGGGTGGTGCTGCTGGATAATCCCGGAAATGGTCTGTACCTCGTCCAGCAAGTGGCTGTGCTCTGGCAGCTGGGCGATACGAAACTCCATCAGGCCGGTCTGGCGCGTACCCAGTACCTCACCCGGGCCCCGGAGTTCGAGATCTTTCTCGGCAATATAGAAGCCGTCAGCGCTGTCCCGCAGGGCTGCCAGGCGTTCGCGACCGGAAGCGGAAAGCGGCGACTGGTAGAGCAGCACACAGTGGCTGGCATCCTTGCCCCGGCCCACGCGGCCGCGCAATTGATGTAGCTGAGCCAGACCCAGGCGCTCGGGGTTTTCGATAATCATCAGGCTGGCGTTCGGTACATCCACCCCGACTTCAATAACCGTTGTGGCCACCAGCAGAGCGAGGCTGCCCGCCTTGAACGCGGTCATCACAGCGTCTTTCTCGGCGGGCTTCATACGACCGTGGATGAGGCCAATCTTGAGTTCCGGGAGCGCCAGCTGTAATTCCACTGCAGTGGCCTCCGCCGCCTGGGCCTGAAGCGCGTCACTTTCCTCGATCAGTGTGCAAACCCAATACGCCTGCCGACCTTCGCTGCAGGCTGCGGCGACTCTTTCTACTATCTGATCCCGGCGGCCGTTGTCGATAAGCACTGTTGTGACGGCCTTGCGACCCGGTGGCAGCTCGTCTATTACGGAGCAGTCCAGGTCGGCATAGGCCACCATGGACAGCGTGCGTGGAATCGGTGTTGCGGTCATAACCAGTTGGTGAGGTTTGCCCTGGCCCGGGGCGGCCTTGGCGGTTAGTGCCAGCCGCTGGTGCACACCGAAGCGATGCTGTTCATCTACTATGACCAGGCCCAATCGTTCAAACACCACATCTTGCTGGAACAGGGCGTGGGTGCCGATTACCAGTGCGGCTTCGGCGGAGGCGATGCGGGCCAGCGCCGCCTCACGTTTTTTGCCCTTGGTGCGACCGCTCAACCATTCCATTGAAATTGACAGCGGCTGGAACCAGTTGCTGAAACTGCTCCAGTGCTGCTCTGCCAGGATTTCGGTGGGGGCCATGATGGCAACCTGGAAACCGCTGGCGATGGCGTGCAGCGCTGCCCCGGCGGCGACCAGCGTTTTGCCCGAGCCCACGTCGCCCTGGACCAGGCGCAGCATGGGCACGGGCCTGGCGAGGTCTGCGGTGATCTCCTGCAGTACTCTGGCCTGCGCGCGGGTTGGCTCAAAGGGCAGGCTAACCAGGAATTTTGCCAGCAATTCCGCGCTGCCAGAAAGAGCTGGCGCGCCTTCGGCTTGCTGTTTCTGGCGCAAGCGCTGTAGCGACAAGTTATGCGCGACCAGTTCTTCCAGCGCCAGCCTTTGCTGGGCGGGGTGTTGCCCATCGCGCAGTAACTCCTGTGGAGCATCCGGCGGTGGGGCGTGAAGATAGACCAGTGCCTGACCGAGGTCGTAGGGGTTGTGGCCAGGCGGTAACAAATCCCTGGGGGGGTCCCGCTGCAAGCGGGTGAGCGCCTGCTCACAAAGCTTGCGCCACTGATTCTGGCCGATGCCGGCGGTAGTGGGGTAAATGGGTGTGAGCACCTCCTCGATTACCTGCTCCCCCTCTTGCAGGGAGCGGTACTCGGGGTGGAACATTTCCAGGCCACTGCCGCCGCGGCGTACCTGGCCGAAACAGCGCAAGCGGGTGCCGGCGCGCAGACCGTTCTTCTGTGCCGCCGAAAAATGGAAGAAGCGCAGGGTCATTGTGCCGCTGCCGTCCTGGATACGGGCAACGAGGCTGCGCCGCCTACCGAAGACCACATCACTGGCGCGCACCTCACCCTCTATGACCACGTCAACGCCCTCTCTGGCGGCGCCAATGGCCGTTACCCGCGTGCGATCCTGATAGCGCAGAGGCAGATGAAACAGCAGATCCTCGACCTGGTGGACACCGTACTCGGCCAATTTGTTGGCTAACTTGGGACCGACCCCGCGCAGCTCCCGGACTGGTATCGTCGAAATACCGGCCACGATTACCCCTGCCGCCAGGATATGGGAGACGCGTCTGTGCGGCTGCGACAGCCATTCGTTGGCAAGGCTACAATGTCGCGTAAAATGGTTGCGAGCCTGGAGGGAGATGCCGGGCCGGCGTGCGTAAAATTAAAAGTAGTCTGTTCACAATGCATTGACCGCGCGCTCAATAACCGAGGTAGACAGGGTACTTGTGGGGAAAAACAATATGAAGACCAATTCCATTCTATTTGTCGGTTGCGGCGATCTTGGCTGCCGCTTGGGCAGAAAATTATTGGCAGATGGCTGGCAGGTCACTGGCCAGCGCCGCACTCCAGAACAGCTGCCCGCAGGGTTCGGCCCTGTCGCGGCGGACTACACAATACCCGGGGGGCTGGACTTTATTGCGGGGCTGGCTCCGGATTACGTGGTGGCCACCTTCAACCCCAGCGAGCGCAGCGTGGAAGGTTACCGGAAAGGTTTTATCGGCGGGATGCAGAACCTGCTTGCGGGCCTCGCCGGGCACCGGCCCAGGGCAATTTTTACCGTATCGAGCACTCGCGTTTACGCAGAGCGCAATGGTGGTTGGGTGGATGAAAGCAGTGACCTGGCGCAGGATGACCCGAGAGCAGCGGCTATGATTGCCGCCGAGCAGCTGTTGTTGAATTCGCAGCATCCCGCGGCTGTGATCCGGTTTGCCGGGATATACGGCGCGCCGGGAGGGCGTCTGCTGCAACGCATTCAACGGGGTGAGCTGTCCCCGCCGAGCCCTGTGCGATATAGCAACCGGATACACCGGGATGATTGTGCCGGATTTATGCGCCACTTGCTGGCGCGTTCCGAGGGTGGTGACGACCTGGCAGCAGTTTACAATGGAGTGGACGATCTACCCGCGGCCCAATTTGAAGTAGAGCGTTGGCTGGCGGGCCAGTTGGGGGTGCCTCCTGCGGCCTCTTCTGAGGTCATTTCGGGCGGTATAAAAGCGCCCAGTTCCAACTCTCCCGGGCATAAGCGCTGTAGTAACCGCTTACTTCACGCCAGCGGCTACGAGCTTATCTATCCCGATTACCGCAGCGGCTACAGCGCGGTGCTGAGAGCTTAAACTACCAGGATCGCTTCCACTTCGATATCCACGCCTTTGGGTAGCGCAGCCACCTGGACACAAGCCCGGGCCGGGTAAGGTTCTTGCAGAAAGCTGGCCATCACCTCGTTAACTGCCGCGAAATGATCAAGATTAGTGAGAGAGATATTGATTTTCACCGCCTGGTTCAGGGTACCGCCTGCCGCCTCTGCTACTGCTGCCAGGTTTGAGAATACCTGCCGCGCCTGGGCGCTGATGTCGCCGGAAACCACCTCCATGGTGTCGGGAACCAGGGGTATCTGTCCGGACAGCCAGACGGTATTGCCTACCTTCACGGCCTGGGAGTAAGGGCCGATCGCCTTGGGGGCATCGGGCGTTGAAATAACGGCGCGGTTGCTCACTGGTTTTCTCCTGGGGTATTTAAAAGCGGTGGTTTAATTCTTGATTCGGGTGACTTTGCGCACGGAGGTAATGGCGCGCAGGCGTTTCATGATATGCGCGAGGTGAACGCGATTCTTGACCAGCATTTCCAGATCAACATAAGTGAACTGGTAGTCCTTGTCATCGGTGGAGATTTTCTCGATGTTAACCCCCATGCTGTTGATGCGGGTGGCGATCACAGCAATCATACCGCGACGGTTTTCCACTTCGATCCTCAGCTCTACGGAATACTCACCCTCGACTATTTCGTCCCAGCGCAGCGCGACCAGTCGTTCGGTCTTGTCGCGCATATCTGCCAGGTTTTTGCAGCGCTCACGGTGCACCACCACACCTTTCTCAGAACTGAGGTAGCCCTCGATCGGGTCGCCGGGGATAGGGTGGCAGCAGCGGGCGTAGTTGACCATGAAACCCTCGGTACCACGGATTGCCACTGGCAGTGCCTCGCCCTTTTCCAGGTTCGGATCTGCACCCAGGCCTTCCAGCAGTTGCTGGGCGGTGATGGCCGGCAGGCGGTTACCTCGGGCAATTTGCTCCAGCAAGTCGTCCAGGTAATCGTAGTGATGGCGCTGCAGGTACTCTTCCAGTTGCTCCGCCGGCAGTTGATCCAGGCTTTTGTCGAATGCAGCCAGGGCCCGGTCAAGGAGGCGCCTGCCCAGGGTGACAGAGTCTTCCCGGGTCTGGTTTTTCAGAAAATGGCGGATATTGGTTCTGGCTTTGGCAGACACCGCGTAGTTGAACCAGGACGGGTTGGGGCTGGCACCGGGTGCCGTCAGGATTTCCACGGTTTCGCCACTTTGTAGCGGCTCGGACAACGGTGCCAGTCTGCGATTGATCCGGCACGCCACACAGCTGTTGCCCACGTCAGTGTGCACGGCATAGGCGAAGTCCACTGCCGTGGCACCCCGTGGCAGCTCGAGAATTCTGCCCTTGGGTGTGAACACGTAGATTTCGTCTGGAAAGAGGTCGATTTTTACGCTTTCAATAAATTCCAGAGAGTTACCCGCACGCTGCTGCATCTCAAGCAGACCCTGCACCCACTCCCGGGCACGGGTGTGACTGCCATTGGCCGTTTGGCTCTCGGTTTTGTAAAGCCAGTGTGCGGCGATGCCATTATTGGCCATGGCTTCCATATCCCGGGTGCGGATCTGGATCTCGATAGGTACACCGTGCATGCCCATCAATATGGTATGAAGTGACTGGTACCCATTGGCCTTGGGTATGGCGATGTAATCCTTGAATTCGCCGGGAACGGGCTTGTACAAGCTGTGAATGCAGCCCAACACGCGGTAACAGGTGTCTACCGAATCCACGATAATGCGAAACGCATAGATATCCATGATCTCGGAAAAGGACTTCCGCTTGGACTTCATTTTCTTGTAAATGCTGTAGAGGTGCTTTTCACGGCCAACGACCTCAACCTCGTGCCCCTCCTGCTCCAGCGTGGTTTCGATCTGGTGGCGGATTTTATCAACGAGCTCGGTGCGATGACCCCTGGCCTTGCGCAGGGCGGCATCGATACGGCGGGCTCTCATGGGGTACAGCGCATTAAAACCGAGGTCTTCGAACTCCATCCGCACGGTATTCATACCGAGGCGCATGGCGATCGGGGCATAAATATCGAGGGTTTCCCTGGCGATACGGCGGGCCTTGGCCGTTGTCAGGACGCCCAGTGTGCGCATGTTGTGCAGGCGGTCCGCGAGCTTGACCAGGATTACCCGGATGTCACGGGCCATCGCCAGGGCCATCTTCTGGAAGTTCTCCGCCTGTTTTTCCTCCAGGGTTTCGAATTCCATCTGGGTCAATTTGCTGACACCGTCTACCAGTTCCGCCACTGTGGGGCCGAACTGTTTACCTATGGCGGTCTTGGGGATGCCGGTGTCCTCAATGACATCGTGCAACATGGCGGCCATAAGGCTCTGGTGATCCATGTGCATGTCGGCGAGGATACCCGCCACGGCGAGGGGGTGAGTAACGTAGTCTTCACCGCTGCGCCGAAGCTGGCCGAAATGCGCCTGCTCGGCAAAGTAGTAGGCGCGCTTTACGTGGTTGGTTTGCTCGGGGTTGAGGTAGCTGCGAAGCGTGGAATCAAGGACATCAATGGTCTGCATGGTTAATTAACCCCGGCCACGGATGCCCGTGGGAAACTACAGGGCCTCACCGGCCTCCATGACTTCCGCGAGCTCCTGCTCGGCGTCAATCTCATCCTCTCGCAGCAGGATATCGGGGGTAATATGACCTTCGGCGATTTCGCGCAGGGCAATTACAGTGGGCTTGTCGGACTCTTCCTGGACCATTGGGTCCTTGCCGCCGGTAGCCATTTGCCGGGCCCGTTTGCTGGCAACCATTACCAGTTCAAAGCGGTTTGCGACATTTTCCAGACAATCTTCAACAGTTACACGTGCCATTATTTCTTACTTCCCATAGTGAGTGTGCCAGCCACCTTGGCCAAAGGCCGGTGCCGCATATCGATAATTCCTGAGGCGCCGCCGCCCTTGGATCAAATGTGGGCGGGGACCTTAAGCCTGGCCGGGCGGCGCGGCAATGCCGGCTGAACCGGGAATTATACCTCCAACAGGCCAGATCAGACCAGTCCCCCGGTAATATCACCTTGAATGAGTACCGGGGCAAAGAATATCCCGCTGGCGGTTCAGCTCAGCAAATCCTGTAGCAACTGCGCCAGCTCGACCTGTTGGCGAGAGGTACGCAGGCGCTGACTGTCGATTATGGCCTGAAGCTGCTGCACAGCCGTGTCGAAATCCTGATTTACCACCAGGTAATCACCCTCTACGTAGTGGGACATTTCCTCCACTGCCTTGGCCATCCGGGCGGCGATAATGTCCCCTCCATCCTGACCGCGCGCGGTCAGGCGTTGTTCGAGGGTCGCCCTTGAGGGGGGCAGAATAAATATGGACCGGGTTTCGGGCATCAGCCGTTTCACCTGCTGGGCGCCCTGCCAGTCGATTTCCAGAATGACGTCGGTCCCCTCCGCGAGCTGCTGTGCTACCCAGGTCTGCGAGGTGCCATACAAATTGCCAAACACCTGCGCGTGCTCAAGAAACTCGCCTCGCTCCAACATGGCGTGGAAGCTCTGCTCGTCTACAAAATGGTAGTTGATCCCGTTTTCTTCCCCTGGCCGCATGGCGCGGGTGGTATGGGAGACAGAAACCCGCAGTGCGGTATTGCGCCGGATGAGCGCCTCGACCAGACTGGTTTTGCCCGCCCCGGAAGGCGCTGATATTGTGAAAAGTGTTCCCGTGCTGCTCATGTGTATCCTGTATTGTCGCGTGCGTATTCCCGCACCTGTTGGTTACTCGATATTCTGGATTTGTTCACGCATTTGCTCAATAAGCACTTTGAGTTCAACCGCATTCTGGCTGGTGCTACTGGCAATTGACTTTGACGACAGGGTGTTGGCCTCGCGGTTCAGCTCCTGCATGAGGAAATCCAGCCGTCTGCCACAGGGCCCGCCCTTTTCCAGCGTGTGTCGTACTTCACCCACATGGGCCTCGAGGCGATCCAGCTCTTCGTCCACATCTGCCTTTTGTGCGAGGTGTACCAGTTCCTGTTCCAGACGGTTGCGATCAACTTCGATATCCAGCTCGTCTATGCGAGCGATAATCCGGTCCCGTTGCTGCTGCATAAGCGCTGGCAGTAGCTGTCGTGTCGCCGCTACAGCCGCCTCTACCTGCTGCAGCCTGTCCAGCAACAGTCCCGCCAGTTTTTCGCCTTCGCGCAGACGGTTCGCCAGCATATTGTCGACAGTTTTGCGAAACAGACTTTCTGCACTCTTCTGGAGATGCTCTTCCGATTGTTCATCGGTGCCGCAGATGCCGGGGAACTGCAGTATGTCCAGTGCCGAGGGTGACTGCGCCCCTGGCATGCGTTCGTTTACCTGGGTAATAGCTGCCAGCAGTTTGTCGAGCTGTGCCTTGTTGACCTTGAGCTCACCCAGCTGCGCGGCTTGACCTTGCAACCGTATGAGACAGTCGAGTTTGCCCCGGGCCATGGCTGATCCGGCCAGCTCCCGCAGTCGCTGTTCCAGGGGGCGCAGGCTGTCGGGGAGTTTGAAAGTGCAGTCCAGGTAGCGATGGTTGACTGAGCGTAACTCCACGGTGAGGACGCCCTGATCCGTAGCCCCGCTCTCGCGGGCAAAAGCAGTCATGCTGTGAATCATGCGGAAATCCAGGGAGAAATTCGAGGAGATTGAGTGTAGCAGTTTGCACAGAGCGCTTACAGATGGCTGCCGCTAACCGGGGGCCGCATTTGTGCGCCAGCCGGGTCTCCACTCGCGTATACTGCGCACAATTAATCAACAGGATGAACTTATGCAACGACCCAGCGGCCGCACGCCAAGCGAACTGAGGGATATTACTATCACCCGGAACTTTACCCGTCACGCGGAGGGTTCGGTGCTGGTCGGTTTTGGCGACACCCGGGTCATCTGTACCGCCTCGGTCGAGCAGGGAGTGCCACGCTTTATGCGCGGTAAAGGCCGTGGCTGGGTCACAGCCGAGTACGGCATGCTACCCCGCTCTACCGGAACCCGTATGGCCCGGGAGGCCAGCCGGGGTAAGCAGGGCGGCCGCACAGTGGAAATACAACGCCTGATTGGCCGCTCCCTGCGTGCGGCCATCGACCTGGACAAGCTGGGGGAATTCACCATAAATATCGATTGCGATGTTATCCAGGCAGACGGCGGTACTCGCACGGCCTCTATCACCGGGGCCTGCGTTGCGTTGGTGGATGCGATCAATCACCTGCAGCGGAAGAAGCTGTTAACCCAGGATCCGTTGCTTCAGATGGTGGCATCTGTGTCGGTGGGTGTTTACCAGGGGGTGCCGGTGCTGGACCTGGATTACCCGGAAGACTCCGCTGCAGATACCGATATGAATGTGGTTATGGGTGAGTCCGGTGCGTTCATTGAGGTGCAGGGCACTGCGGAAGGGGCGCCTTTTGATCGGGAGGAACTGAACGGTATGCTCGACCTTGCGTCCCAGGGTGTTCTCGAGCTGATTGGTAAGCAAAAAGCGGCGCTGGCTGCCGGCTGAACGGGAGTGGTTGCAAGGCGCGTGCCCGGGCGGGCTCGCGCAGGCGCGTTACCTCTACAGCAGTAATCGCGCCGGACTTTGTGCCGTTACAACTCGATATCGTAGTCCATAATGATGGGGGCATGGGTGGAGAACTCCTTGTTCTTGTATATCGCCCCGTAGTCCACCGTGTACTGCAAGCCCTTCGATACAATATGAAAGTCTGAGCGCCAGCCGTTCTCACCACGCTTGCCGTCAGGCCACCAGCTGAATTCATCCTGGTCTGAATTGACCTCACGGAAGGCATCTACATACCCTGACTCCAGCAATTCATCCATCCACTGCCGTTCTTCGGCCAGGAATCCCGGGGCGTTGCTGTTGCGGTCTGTGTCCTGAACGTCAGCGGCGGTATGGGCGATATGCCAATTGCCGCAGATGATAAATTCGCGGCGTTTATTGCGCACTTTCTGCAGGTGCCCACCCAGCTGCTCGTAAAAAGACATTTTGCGTGCCAGCTGCTCTGCATTACCGGGCTCCGCAGATGGCGCCAGCAGGCAACCGACACTCAAGTTCTCATAGTCTGCCTGGATGTAGCGCCCTTCCATGTCGAAATCGGCGAACCCCAGCCCGGACATGATCGCCTTCGGTAGTTTCCTGCAATAGACAGCGACGCCGTTTGCCTTGCCGTCGATGTCATCGAGGAAGTAGGCGTTGTAGTCCTGCGGGAAGAATTTGTTGTCCTGCAAATCGTATTCGGAGCAGCGCAAATCCTGAACGCAGACGAAATCAGCATCCTGCTCAGTCAGCCAGTCGTAAAATCCATTTTCCGCGGCATTGATAATACCGTCAGCACTGAAACTGATAATTCTCATTCGTAGCTCCTCATATTGAGAGCGTGTATCATGACGCATCATGCGCTGACAGGGGAATATCTCCGTCAGTCAGAGCGTCTTCATACTAAATCCAATATTGAAAATTGTAGGCAATGCCGCTATTGCTTGTGTTGCAAACTGCCCTCAGGGGTCGATTTAAGGCAGAGCTTTTTATCAAGCGGTTATTTCCTATTGTGCGGGCATTTTATATGGTGAGTTTGCACAATACAAAGCCTGATATGGGAACCGGTCACTATTATGCACGCTTATCAAACTGATTTTATTGAACTGGCGCGTCAACACGATGTGCTCAAGTTCGGCGAATATACACTCAAATCGGGCAGAAATAGCCCTTATTTCTTTAATGCAGGCGCTTTTTGCAGTGGCGGGGCGCTCGCCAAGCTGGGCCGTTGTTACGCCGAAAGAATTGTTGAGTCCGGGGTAGAGTTCGATGTGCTCCTGGGCCCGGCATATAAGGGCATCCCACTGGCCACAACCACGGCTGTCGCGCTGGCGGACCATTACGGACGGGATGTATCCTTTGCCTACAACCGTAAGGAGGCCAAGAGCCACGGCGAGGGCGGTGTCCTGGTTGGTGCTCCCCTGCAGGGTCGGGTGCTGATTATCGACGACGTGATTACTGCGGGGACAGCGGTGCGAGAGGTGATAGCCATGATAACGGCGGTCGGCGCGGAGCTGGCGGGGGTGGTAGTTGGGCTCAACCGCAAGGAACGAGGTGCCGGGGAACTGTCAGCTATACAGGAACTTGAACAGGCCTACGGGGTCCCTGTTATAAGTATTATCGATATGGGCCACATTATCGCCTACCTCGAAGCCGGTGGTGATAAGGGGCTCTCCCCCTCTCTTGAGGCCATGAAGGCTTATCGAGAGCGTTTTGGGGTCTGACTTGTTAGGAGTGGTCGTAGACTTTATATTACCCCTATGAGAATCATCGCCCACGCAAGATACACTCTTTTTACCGCCGCTATGCTGCTGGCACCGGTGGCCGTGGCCGCCAGTTTATATCGTTATATCAACGACGATGGTGTCACCGTGGTGGATTACCAGGTGCCAGCAGCATACGTTGGTAAGGGCTACGAGGTGCTTAACAAGGATGGTGTGGTAGTAGGGGTTGTGCCGCGAGAGCTCACCGCAGAGGAGAGAAAAGTACTCAACGCGCAGCAACAACTGGAGGCTGAAGCCAGGACTGAGCAGCAGCGGTTGCGTGAGTGGGACGAATCCCTGATGTTGCGCTACAGCACTCTGGAAGATATTGAAGCGGCCAAGGAGCGGGCGCTTGGAGATCTGCGAATTCGTCTCAGTATTCTCAAGGGCAACAAGCGCTCGCTAAAACAACAGGTTGAAAATTACCAGGCGCAGGCGGCAGACCTGGAGCGCAGCGGCCGTGAAGTCGATGTGGCTAGAATCAGCGCTATGGAGGACATCCAGGCGGAAATGGCTGCTACCGAGCGATCGATAAATGATCGCGCCCGGGAGATCGAGCACGTGTCAGCTGCCTATCAGAGGGACATCGATCGTTTTCAGCAATTGCTGGAAGTTGTGGCATTACGGCAGACTCTGTTGGCCAGGCAACAGGAGGAAAGAGAGAAAGAAAAAGCCGGCCTTCGCCGCTGATTCTTCAGTCGACAATCAACCCGCCAGAGAGCTGGCCGACCCCGGAGCTGGCTGACTGACGGCCTCGCGAAAGAACCCCCTCATTAACAACTCCCACTGCTGGGGCCAGTCTGCTGTGGGTGATCGCTGGAAACCGCTGCGAACATACTGGGAGATCCTGCCTTCGGCTGCTGCCATTAACAGGTTGGCGGCGGCGGGAAGAGGGATTACTGGCCGCAGCCCCTCGCGCATTTCTGCTTCCCGAATGACCTGCTTAAGCTGTGTTTCAAAGCGATCAAATAACTGGGCGACTCGCAGGTGCAGTCGTTCGGTCTCGCCGGCCAAAGCATCCCCGGTCAGTATGCGGGTGATACCGGGATTGCGATCGGCGAAGGTCAATAACAGCACCAGCATTTTTTCACAACGCGATGCCGCGGTTCGCTCTTCACTGACTATGATTTTGACGCGGCTGAACAGGGTCTCTTCGATAAACTCGATCAGGCCCTCAAACATTTTCGACTTACTGGGAAAGTGGCGATATAGCGCTGCTTCGGAAACGCCAACTTCGCGCGCTAGCCCGGCGGTGGTGATGCGACTGCCGGGTTTGGCTTCAAGCATCTGGGCGAGAGCTTCCAGAATTTGCTGACGCCGTTGGGATTTTCTGGGGGGCATGGCATTCCACAGTTGATAGCGTGTCGGGCAATGCTAGCGATTACCTGCCATGCCTGCAATAAGCCCGGGTGCAATGAGAGTAGATTTTTGCTTCAGATAAAGGTTATTGGCGCCGATTTGTGATCAGTGTCCCTATTCCTTCGTTGGTGAAGGTCTCCAGCAAGACGGCGTGCGGTACCCTGCCATCGATTATGTGGGCACTTGCAACGCCGGATTTTACTGCGTCCAGAGCGCAGCCAATCTTGGGTAACATGCCGCCCGTGATCGTACCGTCGGCGATCAAGCCGTCAACTTCTGCTGTGCTCAGGCCCGTGAGCACTTGTCCTTCCCTGTTTAGCAGGCCTTCGACATTGGTTAATAACATGAGCTTCTCAGCCTGTAGAACCTGAGCCAGCTTGCCGGCAACAAGATCGGCATTGATGTTATAAGTGCGGCCTTCCGCGTCCGCACCTATGGGTGCGATGACGGGAATAAAGTTGCTGTCCAGGATTACCTTAAGGACTTCCGTATCGATTTTGTCCACTTCCCCGACATGACCGATATCGATAATTTCCGAGGCGTTCAGTTCGGCGCTATATCGAGAGACGAACAGTTTGCGGGCCCGAATCAACTGGCCGTCCTTGCCGGTGACACCTATGGCCTTGCCGCCATTGCGGTTGATGGACGTGACTATTTCCTTATTGACGCTGCCGCCAAGCACCATCTCAACAACGTCCATTGTCTGGGCGTCTGTTACGCGCATGCCGTTGACGAATTCCGTGTGAATATTGAGTTTTGCCAACAATGCACCAATTTGCGGGCCGCCACCGTGAACCACAACCGGATTCATTCCCACCAGCTTCATCAGTACCACATCCCGGGCGAAGCTCTCGTGAAGATCCGCGTCCACCATGGCGTTGCCGCCAAATTTGACGACTATGGTTTTGCCGGTAAAGCGCTGGATATACGGCAGCGCTTCGGTAAGTACGTTGGCGATGTTAAGCGCCGATTCGCGATTGAGAGACATGTTATTAACCTGTTGTTTGCGCGTCGGGAGAAAAACCTAGAAATTGAGTTCCAGGCCGGGTTCGATCAGCGAGATCTGGGCTCGAAACTCTGCTTTGATGCTTTCCAGTGATTCCTCGGTGTCGGCCTCGAAGCGCGCTGTCAGTGCGGGGCTGGTATTGGAGGCGCGAATCAGCCCCCAGCCGTCGGTAAAATCTACTCTGATACCATCCATGGTGTTGGTTTTGCCGGAGGAAAAGTCGCAACCATGGATAATGTTCTCCATAAGTTCAAATTTGTCCTGCTCGGCTACCGGGATAAGGATTTCCGGCGTGTTCACTGTGGCGGGGAATTCTCCGATGGTGTCATCGAGAGTGTCGCCGTGGGTGCTGAGTATCTCGGCGAGTCTTGCCGCAGCATACATGCCGTCGTCAAACCCGTACCAGCGTTCGCCGAAGAACATATGTCCGGAAAACTCGCCGCCCAGCAGGGCACCGGTTTCTGCCATTTTTTCCTTCATGAAGGCGTGACCTGTTTTCCATAATACTGGCCGCCCGCCATAGCGAGTGATTAGCGTGGTCAGGTTGCGACTGCATTTGACGTCGAATACAACATCTGCGCCAGGGTTACGTGACACCACATCCTTGGCGTAGATCATCAGTAGCACGTCGGAGCGTACTATCTGGCCGGTAGAGGTTACGACCGCAAGGCGGTCGCCATCGCCATCAAAGGCAACACCGAAATCAGCCTCTTCCTTCTGCACTGCCGCGATCAGGTCTGCGAGGTTGTTTTCATCGCTGGTGTCGGGTGGGTGATGCGGGAAGTTGCCGTCCACCTCGCAATACATGGGTACTACTTCGCACCCAAGATCCTCGAACAGCTGGGGTGCGATGCCGCCGGTAACGCCATTACCCGCGTCGATCACTATCTTGAGAGGTACCGCGATAGCAATGTCGCTCAGTACCTCGTCGACATAGTCGCCCACGACGTTTTCGCGAATCATGCGGCCGCTGCCGCTGCTGTATTGGTCTTTGATCACTAAATCGTGTATTTGCTGAATACCACCGGCGGCGATGGTTTTCTGGTTCAGCACAATTTTCATCCCGTTGTCGTCACCGGGGTTGTGGCTGCCGGTGACCATAATCCCCGACCGGCAGTTGAGGTGTCGGGTCGCAAAGTACATCAGGGGGGTGGGAACCAGCCCGATATCGATTACGTCCCTGCCGCTTTCCATCAGGGCCCTGATAAGTGATGATTTTATGCGCGGGCTGGATTTTCTGCCGTCGCAGCCGATGATAATAGTCTGTTCGTCCATTTCCCCGGCAATAGTGCCAAGGGCCTTGCCGATGCGGGCAACCAGTTTGTCAGTTAACTCGGACTTCGCGTTGCCGCGAATGTCGTAGGCCCGGAAGATATGACTGGGAAAGCCCTCCTCGCTGACGGTCGGATGGCTTTTCGATTCACTGCTTTCTGAGAGATCCAGGTCCAGCCCGGCATCTTCGTCGTCCTCATCGAGGATACTGCCTTGCTGGAACATGGGGTTGGTCAGGTCAGAGCCTATGCGCGGCAGTATTTCCACCTTCGCCTGGGGGATATCCGACATAGAACCAGTGCTGCTCTGGCGCAATGTTCTCAGGGTGGCGCGGCGCAGTTGCTTGGCGATCGATACCAGGCCGGGCAAGCTTAACTCCAGTGGTGTCTTTACATCAGCGGCGGATATAACCTTGTTTATCTGTGTATCCAGCTCCCGGGAGAACATTATAACGATGAAAACTACGGCTCCGAGGAATGCGAGTACACAGAGGGCAAGTACCGAGAACAGCGGCACCGGACTGAGCGTCAATTCGCTGACCAGCGTCCTTGAGGGAGTAAATGTCACCAGCCAGCTGCTATCCGGCAGGTCAGCTGTACGGGTAAACTCGTTGGCATCTCCGCTCCCCGCCATGGCGATGACATCCCTGCGTTCAATCCCGGTAGAACTGACATACAGCTGTTCGAGGGCAAATCGCCCCACGCTGTTGTCTGTCGACTTGAGTGCATCGGAGAATAGCTGGTTATCGAGAGTGGCAATGACCACAGCCTGTTGACGGGTAATCCGGGGATGCGTGACCAGTGCTGCCAGAGAAGTCATCCAGCGGCCTTCAAATTGGTAGGACTCTGGCTGTGTGGGCTCTCCAATCCCGGCTCGGCGCACCAGGTCAATCTCAATATGGTTGCGCAGACCCTGGCTGCCACCCTCGAAATCGGCTGTACCCATTTCACCCATGGGAATGATGCGCAGGCTGATCACTTCAGGGAAAAAGTCCAGCATTGCCTGTTCTACCAAAGCGAGGTCATCACTGGACTCGCTGGCAATTGCCGACATTGCCAGGGGAGACCGGGCAGCGCCCTCCATGCGCTTTATGATACGCCGCACGAGTTGGTGCACACTGGTGGCCTGCTGGGCTGCGAACGATTTGGCGACCCGGTCGAGCTGTACCGCTTGTAAAGTCGGCTCCCGCAGTGCGATCAGGTAGCTGAAACCGGCTGCGACCAGTACCAGAGACACCAGCAGGGCGAGCGCGGCGATGCGATGGAGTGCATTACCCTTGGCTGCGATGCCCTGGGGATTGCTGGTGCTTAGTCGCTTTTTTCCGGGCTCGGCCGGGGTTTTCTTATCTTTTCGCTTCAGCATTATTCGTTGTGGTCCAGATTTATTGGGACAATGATATTACGCAGCGCTGGGTACTTAAATGCGCGTCTGGAATTAATTTCAATTGGACTGCCCGGTGTCGCCGGTGCCGTGCTCCCGGGCAATCAGCTGGATGATTTGGCGTGCCATGGATCCTTTGCCGGTCAGCGCGATAACCTGTTCGCCATCGGGCCAGAGTACGGTGGCCTCATTGTTGTCGCTGTTAAACCCGATGGCATTGTCTGACACATCATTGGCGACAATCATATTGAGCCGCTTGCGGCTCAACTTATCTCTGGCGTGTGCCAGCAGGTCGTTGGTCTCCGCAGCGAACCCTACGGTGAAGGGCCGATATTCGCTGGCGGCGACGGTAGCGACAATATCCGGGTTGCGCACCAGCTGCAGGGTGATCTGTTCTGGTCCTTTTTTAATCTTCTGCTGTTCCATGGCTGCGGGGCGGTAATCGGCGACCGCAGCGCAAGCAATGAAGATATCGCATTCGGGTAGCAGGGCAAGGCACTCGTCGAGCATCTCGTTAGCGCTGGCGACCTTGATCAGCCGGGCATGGTCCGGCACCGGCAAATTAACCGGGCCGCTGACCAGTGTGGTGCGGGCTCCGGCGTCCACAGCTGCCTGAGCCAGGGCATAGCCCATTTTTCCCGAGCTGCGATTGGAGATATAGCGTACAGGGTCGAGCGCTTCTACGGTTGGCCCGGCGGTAATGACGACCCGTTTTCCCGCCAGCAGGCCTGTCTCGAACAGGGCTGCTGCTGCCGCCGCGATCGCTTCGGGTTGTTCCATGCGTCCCGGGCCGACGTCACCGCAGGCCTGTTCGCCACTGGCCGGTCCCACCATGGAGTAACCCCGGGCGGAGAGGGTAGCGATATTGGCTGTGGTGGCCTTATCCCGCCACATTTGCTGGTTCATTGCCGGCGCCAGTAACACTGGCGCGGCGGTTGCCAGAGCCACTGTGGTGAGCAGGTCATCTGCTCGACCGGCGGCGAGGCGTGCGAGAAGGTCCGCTGTAGCGGGCGCAATAAGCAGCAGGTCCGCCCAGCGGGCCAGCTCGATATGGCTCATACCCAGTTCCGCCTCGGTGTCCAGTAGTTCTGTGTGAACCGGGTTGCCGGACAGGGCCTGAAGAGTGAGCGGGGTAATAAATTCGCGAGCGCCGCGGGTCATGATCACGCGCACGGATGCGCCGATCTCCTGCAGTTGGCGTACCAGTTCAGCGGACTTATAGGCAGCGATTCCACCGCTGACCCCCAGCAGAACATTGCGATTGAAAAGATGTGCCATTTACGGGCCCGAATAGGGAAAATAGTCAAAGGGAGTGGAAAGATACCACCCCATTAACGGATTTGACACAAGCCGGACCGTGGCTCAGGGAGGAGCACAATGGGTATTGCCCAATGGCAAGCTGGGGAGGGCCCCCGGGACAAGTTGCTGGAGCGTGGAGAGCAAGCGCTGTCGGACGCGGAATTGTTAGCAATAATGTTGCGCACAGGCTATCGCAATTGCAGTGCGCTGGAACTGGCGCGGCAGCTACTGGAGGAGTTTGGCGGGCTGGCGGGCCTGATGCGGGTGGAGCGTCCCCGACTGCTGGCCTGGCCCGGCGTGGGTGATGCCAAATACGCCCAGCTGCGCGCCGCTCTGGAGCTGGCGCGACGCCAGGCCTTGCAGGCAGTGTGCTCTGGTGATGTTTTAACCAGTCCAGGAGAAACCCTGCAATTCTTGCAGTACCATCTGGGGTCGCGCTGCCGCGAGGTGTTCTGTTGTATCTTTCTGGACAGCCAGCACCGTGTGTTGTGTTGCGAGGACTTGTTCTTCGGGACCCTGGATGGTGCCGCGGTCTATCCGCGAGAGGTCGCCACCCGCGCATTGCAGTACCGGGCCGCAGCAGTGATTTTTGCGCATAATCACCCCTCCGGCGTGGCCGAGCCCAGCAGCGCCGACCGGCGTATCACTGAACGCCTCAGTGCAGCTCTGGGCCTGCTGGATATCCGGGTACTGGATCACGTGATTGTCGGCCAGGGTCGGGAGTTCTCCTTTGCCCAGGAGGGGTTGCTGTAGCGTGTTGTCCACGCCATCTTTCCCTTGATATGGCCTGGGTGTTCTGTTATAAAGTCGCGCTCTGCGCGGCAGGGGCTCTATTTTTGTGCCCTTCTGACCACATTAATGTATTTATTTCCCGCGTATTTTGGGAGCGAAAAGACCATGGCAAGAGTATGTCAGGTAACGGGCAAGCGTCCGGTTACTGGAAACAATGTATCACACGCAAAGAACCGCACCCGTCGGCGTTTTTTGCCCAACCTGCACAACCACCGGTTCTGGGTTGAGTCCGAGAAACGTTTTGTCAGCCTGCGAGTCTCCAGCAAGGGTATGCGCATCATTGACAAGAACGGCATTGACCAGGTGTTGGGCGAGATGCGCGCCCGCGGTGAGAAGGTTTAAAGGAGAATACCGATGAGAGACAAGATCAGGATGAACTCGTCAGCTGGTACAGGCCACTTTTATACCACTGACAAGAACAAGCGTACCACTCCGGACAAACTGGAAATGAAAAAGTATGATCCGGTGGCGCGCAAGCATGTTATGTATAAGGAAGGCAAAATCAAGTAATTGCCTTTTGCAGCGATACATATCTAAACCCCGGCTATAGCCGGGGTTTTTGTTTCAGTCCTTTCTGTTCCGCCTGTGAAGGATAGCGTAGGCGGCAGCGGCCCTGGGGCCAGGTCGGGAGAATATGCCGGAACTTCCAGAAGTCGAAACCACCCGCAGGGGTGTCTCCCCTTATTGCTGTGGGGAGGTGGTCACTGAACTGGTGGTCCGTGAGCCCCGGCTGCGATGGCCGGTACCGGAGCAACTTCCGCTGCTGATGGCAGGCCAACAGATAGAGACAGTCGAACGCAGGGCAAAATATCTGCTGTTCAAGATGGCCCCCGGGTCGCTGCTGGTCCATCTGGGGATGTCTGGCTCGCTGCGAGTAGTCGGCCCGGGCTTATTGCCAGGGAAGCACGACCATATTGATATAAGGCTGCAATCGGGCTCGTGCCTGCGTTATCACGATCCGCGCCGGTTTGGCAGTTTTCTTTGGCTGGAGCCGGGCGGCAAACATCCACTGCTTGATCATCTTGGCCCGGAACCGCTTTCGGGGGAATTCGACGGCGACCTGCTCTATCGCCTGTCGCGTGGGCGGTCCGGCCCCGTCAAGAGCTTCATCATGGACGGAAAGGTGGTTGTGGGGGTTGGTAATATTTACGCTAACGAGGTGCTGTTTCTGGCGGGCATTCACCCCAAGCGTCCCGCCGGACGCATATCACGAGCGCGATATACACTGCTGGCTGACTGCATAAAGCAAGTACTTACTTCGGCTATAGAGCAGGGTGGTACTACGTTGCGAGATTTTGTTGGAGGTGATGGCAAGCCGGGTTACTTTGCCCAGCAGCTGTTTGTCTATGGCCGCAACGGTGAGGTCTGCAAGCACTGTGGGGGCACTCTCAGAGAGATCCGGCTGGGCCAGCGATCTACTGTTTTCTGCGTGACCTGTCAGCGCTGAAAAGGCTACACTGCTGGAAGTAGGGGAAAACGGGAACATAACCCGGGAGTTAGTGATGAAAATAATACCACGAGCCGGCCGTCTTACAACGGCCTTGTTAATCAGCTGCTTGCTGCTGCCCCAGACACTCTGGGCGCAGGATCCGGCGGCGATGGGCAGAGAGGGGGCTGTGGATGAAGATCCCAACGGCTTCGCCATGGTGGGGGATTTCTTCGTAGCCAGGCCCATAGGTCTTGTGCTGACTGCGGGTGGGGCGGCTTTGTGGCTGGTCAGCCTGCCGTTTACGCTACTGGCGGGTAACGCCAACGAGGCAGCAGACACCCTCATTCTGGGTCCCGGTGAACAGACTTTCATGCGCTGCCTGGGGTGCCGTCGATCGGGTTACACCTATTCCGACATCGAGCAGCATAAGAAGCGGCAAGCAGCTCAGGCGGACGACTAAACCCGTCTCAATGTGTGGGCAGGATTGAGCTGTCCAGCAAGCTTCCCGGACTTCCTTCTGTGTGTTAGCGAGCACCATGCCCGCGCAGTGTTTCTATGCGTGGGTGAACCGATCCCGTAACGCCTTGCTGACAGGCTCCGGCACGAAGGGGCTGATGTCGCCACCCAGCGCTGCAATTTCCCTAACCAGTGAGCTCGATATATAGGACAGGTGCTCCGAGGGTGTCAGGAAGATGCTCTCGAACTCCGGGTACATGGCGCGGTTCATGTTGGCCAGCTGAAATTCATATTCGAAATCTGCAACTGCTCTTAATCCTCTCAGTACGCAGCCGGCGCCCTGGCTTTTGGCGAAATCAATCAGCAAATTGTTGAATCCCACAACCTCTACATTATCCAGGTGAGAGAGCGATACCTGGCACAATTCGATGCGCTGCTCGAGGCTGAACACCGGTGTCTTTTTTTCGCTGTAAGCGATGGCGACCACCACCCTGTCAAACAGGCGAGATGCCCGCTCCGTCAGGTCGACATGACCGTTGGTAATCGGGTCAAAGGTACCGGGGTAAATGACAGAGTGGGTGCGCATGGGGGAGCCTTGGGTGGCGACAGGGTCAGCGGATGGTAAACAATTTGCCCTGTGGGGACAACGTAACTCACTGCGGCCCTATCATCGGGCCTTTCAATGGGAGTGTGCAGTTGCCGCGTTGTGTTCAAACAGGCGATAAGCCACTTCTCCAGCCACTTTGTCCCGGCGCAGTTGCCACTGTACAGGCACGGCCGGAGGCGGGTCCGCCGCCGCTGCTTCCAGATAGATCAATCCGTCTGTAGCCACCAACCCCGGGCTGTCCAGGGGGGCGAGAAGCGGAGCAATTAAATCCGCGTGGAAGGGGGGATCGGCAAACACGATGTCGTAGGGCCCCTGGGCGGTGTTGAGAAATGTCAGGGCAGTCATGGCGTGGCAGCGCGACCCTGTTGGTGCCTGCAGGGTTTGCAGGTGGCGCTCAATTTGTCCCAGGGCGGTTGTTGAGGTATCCACGAAATCACAGCTTAGTGCCCCTCTGGACAATGCCTCCAACCCCAGTGCACCGCTGCCAGCGAACAAATCCAGGCAGCGGGCACCATTAATTACTGGCGCAAGCCAGTTGAAGAGGGTCTCGCGGACCCGGTCCGGGGTGGGTCGCAGCCCCTTTGCCGGGGTGAAGCTGAGCTTGCGCCCACGCCACTGGCCGCCAATGATGCGCACTGTGCTTTGCTTTGTTGGGCTGCTGCCGGATCTGGCCATTTCGTCGCTTCGGGCAAGGGTGGTAGGATAGTGTTTTTTTCGCGGGCGCTCGTCCGCCTGCCGCTACTTTATCACGACAATTATGAAATTTTTCAAACGCAAAAAAGAGGCGGATCAAGAACCCGCTTCGCCTGAAATCGTGCAGCCGGACACCCCGACTGATACTGGTGTTGTGCCAGTGCCCGACACGAATACCGGGGACCTCTCCAAGCCTGAAATCGAACCCGCTGCCGAAACATCGGCACCCGACGACGGTGACAATGAAAGCGAGGCGAGTAAACCGGGTTTTTTCTCACGCCTGCGACGGGGGCTCGGGCGCACCAGCGAGAACCTGGTGCAGGGCATGGGAACCCTGTTTCTCGGGCGCAAGGAAATCGATGAAGACCTGTTGGAGGAGCTGGAGTCGCGGCTGCTACTGGCGGATGTCGGTGTAGATGCCACCCGGGACATTATCGATCACCTGACAGAGCGGGTTTCGCGCAAGGAGCTTACACATGCAGAGGGCTTGCAGGCCGCTCTGCGAGAAGAGCTGTTGGATTTGCTCAAACCCTGCGAGCAAAATTTTGACCTGGCTGCCGGAAAACCGTTCGTTATTCTGATGGTAGGGGTAAATGGGGTGGGCAAAACCACCACTATTGGCAAGCTGGCCAAGCGCTATATGGCCGAAGGCCGCTCGGTAATGCTGGCAGCTGGAGACACGTTTCGCGCCGCAGCAGTTGAGCAGTTGCAGGTGTGGGGCGATCGCAACGGGGTGCCGGTAATTGCCCAGCATACCGGGGCGGACAGTGCCTCGGTATTGTTTGATGCATTGCAGGCGGCCAAAGCGCGCGATGTGGATGTGTTAATTGCTGACACGGCCGGCCGACTGCACAATAAAGATAACCTGATGGAAGAGCTGAAGAAAGTCGTGCGGGTGATGGGTAAGCTGGACCCCGATGCCCCCCACGAGGTGATGCTTGTGCTGGATGCAGGCACCGGCCAGAACGCACTGTCCCAGGCGGCCCATTTCCAACAGTGGGTGGGTGTCACCGGGATCAGCCTCACCAAGCTGGACGGCACCGCCAAGGGCGGTGTCATTTTTGCTATCGCCAAAAAGTTGGGCCTGCCTATTCGCTACATTGGTGTTGGTGAAGCAGTGGACGATTTACGGCCCTTTCAGGCCCAGGATTTTATCGATGCCCTTTTTGCCGGGGATGATGCCGCTGCATGATCAGTTTCGACCGTGTCAGCAAACGCTACGACGAGGGCCACGACGCCCTCAGGGAAGTGAGTGTAGACATAGGCAGTGATGAACTGGTGTTTATTACCGGTCACTCCGGGGCCGGCAAAACAACGCTGTTGCGCATGATCATGCTGATGGAGCGCCCCAGCCGTGGCCAGGTAGTTGTCGATGGGCGGGATCTTGCATCTATTGGTCCACGTGGCATACCCAGGCACCGGCGCAATATTGGGGTCGTTTTTCAGAATCACCGCCTGTTGCTGGACAGAACGGTGTTTGACAATGTTGCGCTGCCCCTGGTTATCGCCGGCTGCGAATATCGTGAGGTGGGCCGCCGGGTGCGGGCTGCGCTCGACAAAGTGGGGCTGCTGGCGCGCGAGCGCGCGATGCCGGTAACCCTGTCAGGTGGCGAGCAGCAGCGGGTGGGTATAGCCAGGGCGGTGGTTGGCCGGCCCGGGATATTACTGGCTGACGAGCCCACAGGTAATCTTGACCCGGCGCTGTCTGCAGAAATCATGCAGCTGTTTGAGGAGTTTAATCAGGTCGGGGTTACCGTTCTTATTGCCAGCCACGATCTGGCGCTGATCTCCCGTCTTCACCACCGCATTATCACCTTGCGCGAGGGTCGCCTGGTGGCGGGAAGCAAGGTTTGATCCGGGGTCGCAAACGGGCCCGGGCAGTGCCGGCCGCACGCAGGGATGGCGCCAGTCAGAGCCGCACGGGTCTCTGGGACCGGCTTCTTGCATGGCTGCGCCACCACCGTTTGTCTGCTGCAGACAGTATGACACGGGTTATGGACAACCCGCTCTCCAGCGTCATGACCTGGCTGGTGATCGGAATCGCATTGGCGCTACCCACCGGACTGGATATTGCACTGGAAAACGTGAGCCAGCTGGGTGCCAGCTGGGACAGCCCGGCACAGATTTCGCTATTCCTGAAGGATGGAATAAGTGATGACCGAGCCGGCGAACTTCAGGCAGAACTGGCTGCCAGGGAAGATGTGGCGGAAGCGCGGTTCGTCTCGCGGAGCGAGGCATTGGAAGAGTTCCGTGCGCTTTCCGGGTTTGCCGATGTGCTGGACAGCCTCGAGAACAACCCGCTGCCGCACCTCATACTGGTGTCTCCCACGGATAGCGCACAGCAGTCTGCTGCTATTGCCCTGCGCGGCCAGCTGCAGGAACACCCCGATGTGGCCCAGGCCGTGTTGGACATGGAGTGGCTGCAAAAGCTTAACAGTCTGATGGAGCTCGGCCGTCGCCTGGTGCTGGCAGTGGGAGGCTTGCTGGTGTTAGGTGTGTTGCTGATTTTGGGCAATACTATCCGCTTGGCTATTGAGAGCCGCCGCGAGGAGATTGTTATTGTAAAGCTGGTGGGCGGAAGCAATGCCTTTGTGCGCCGCCCTTTTCTGTATACCGGTCTGTGGTACGGCGTGGGGGGTGGGCTGTTCGCCGCTTTGCTGGTGGCTGTATCGCTCTGGTTTCTCGCCTGGCCCGTGAGCGAGCTTGCCCAGCTCTACCAGAGCGAGTTCCGTCTGGCGGGCCTCGGCATTATGGGCGGCCTGAATCTCATTATTCTCGGCGGTCTGCTGGGTCTGGCGGGGGCCTGGCTGGCCGTAACTCGCCACCTGGTAGACATCCAGCCGCGGTAGCTAAGACCGGTGATCCACAGAACCCCAAAAGCCGTATAACTTGATAGTAGGTTGATTTTAAAGAATATTTTTGCATCCGGGTAGGGCTGTGGGGAACTTTTCCAGAATTAGCACTCTAATATAAAGAGTGCTAAAATGACTCAGCTAACATGGAGGGACACGTATGAGCAATAGCCTGCAACCCGTTGATCAGATGGTACCCGGTGCCAATCTGCCGGCATACATTCAGGCGGTCAGCAGCATTCCGATACTGACTGCGGAGCGCGAGAGTGAGCTGGCGGAGGATTTGTATTTTAATGACAATCTCGCAGCGGCGCGGGAACTGGTTATGTCTCATCTGCGTTTTGTAGTGCACATTGCTCGCAGTTACTCCGGTTACGGTCTTGCTGAAGCTGACCTCATTCAGGAGGGCAATGTTGGCCTGATGAAAGCGGTGAAGCGCTTCAACCCTGAGAAGGGTGTGCGTCTGGTATCGTTTGCAGTGCATTGGATCAAGGCTGAGATGCACGAATACATTCTGCGCAACTGGCGCATTGTCAAAGTTGCCACCACCAAGGCGCAACGGAAGTTATTCTTCAACCTGCGTAGTGCGAAGAAAAACCTGGCATGGTTGAGTGCGGACGAGGCGAAAGCGGTCGCGGATGAGCTCGGTGTGGATGTGAAGGAAGTGCACCGCATGGAGGGCCGACTTAGCAGCCGGGATATGGCGTTTGACGCGCCCTTGAATGCCGATGACGAAAGTGGCTGGCAAGCACCACAGTTTTTCCTCGAGGACCACAGCGCCGACCCGGCCCAGGAAGCGGAAGCGAGCGACTGGCAGCAGAGCAGCGAAGACCGTTTGCACGCCGCCATGGCTGACCTTGACGAGCGCAGCCGCGATATTCTTGCCCAACGCTGGTTGGCGGAGGAGAAGTCCACCCTGCACGACCTGGCCGGCCAGTACAACGTGTCTGCCGAGCGCATCAGGCAGCTCGAGCAAAGTGCGATGAAGAAACTGCGGACAGCGATGGCGGCCTGACCCCTCCCCGTCGGCATGGCGAAAATGTTTATCACCCTCGCTTCCCTCAGCGGCATGCTGGCGGTAGCTTTTGGTGCTTTTGGCGCCCATGCACTCAAAAATCGGCTGGACGACTACGCCATGGGCGTGTTCCAGACGGCGGTGCAATACCATTTCTATCACAGTCTTGCGTTGCTGGCGGTGGGGGTTATTGCCCTCAGTCACCCCCAGGTAGCCCTGCTGCGCAGCAGTGGTTGGCTGTTCGCCGTGGGTATCGTGGTATTTTCCGGTAGTCTCTACCTGTTGAGTTTCAGTGGTCTGCGCTGGTTGGGCGCTGTGACGCCGATAGGCGGGCTGGCATTCATTGCGGGCTGGGCCTGTCTGGCCGCCGCCAGCTGGAAATTAGTGCAGTGATCTACGATTTCTGAATGTACCGCTACGGCCCCGGAATAAATTGTGACGGAACCTGATAAGCGCCGGCAGATACGCAGCTACGTCCTGCGCGCCGGGCGCATGACCCCAGGTCAACAGCGCGGCTTCGACGAGAACTGGGAGCGCTGGGGTCTTCAGCACACTGACGGCCAGCTGGATTTCGACGCAACTTTTGGCAGGGCCGGCCCCCGTGTACTGGAAATCGGATTCGGTATGGGACAGTCACTGGTCACCATGGCGGCAGCCTCACCCGCGACAAATTTCATCGGTATTGAAGTGCACCGCCCCGGCGTTGGCAAACTGTTACACAGTATGGCGGAGCAGAGTGTGGACAATATCCGTTGCTACTGCCACGACGCGGTGGAGATATTGCGGGACTGTATACCACCGGGCTCACTGGATACCGTGCAGATATTCTTTCCCGACCCCTGGCACAAAAAGAAACATAACAAGAGACGCCTGATTCAGGCACCGCTGGTGGCGCAACTGATTACACGCCTGAAAGAGGGAGGCATGCTGCACCTGGCCACCGACTGGGAAAACTACGCGGAGCAGATGATGGCAGTACTTTCAGCCGAATCGGGGCTGCGCAACGAGTGTGGTGAAGGTGAGTTTGCGCCTCGACCAGAACATCGCCCGCTGACCAAATTCGAACGCCGGGGCGAACGGCTGGGGCATGGAGTGTGGGATCTGATTTTCCGGCGCGTATAAGAAAAGAAGTGTCCAGGCCTAAGCATCAGGGAAAAAGCCCGCCACCACGGTATCCAGAAAGCGTCGGCCCAGCTCACTGGCCTTTATCTGTTGGTCGTCGATATCCAGCAGCCCCTCACTGTGGAATCGCTGCAGTGTGGCATCCAGCACCGAGGCATCCTGACCGGTTCTGGCGGTGAATTGCTCCCGGTTGAAGCCGTCATTGAGCCGCAGTGCATTAAGTATAAACTCGCCGCGGATATCGGTGGGCTGTAACAGGGTTCGGCTGGCGGTAAAGCCGCCGTCCTGCGCCATCATATATGTCTCAGGTTGGCGGGTTTTGGCATAGCGCTCAATTCGCCCATCGCGGTAACTTATCTTGCCATGGGCGCCCGCCCCGATACCGAGATAGTCACCGAAAGACCAGTAATTCAGATTGTGGCGGCAGCGGAAGTTTACCGCACTGTACGCTGAAACCTCGTACTGAATGAAATCTGCTTCAGCCAGTATTGCCTCGCCGAGCTGCTGAATATCCGCCAGCTCATCTTCCACGGGCAGCAGCGGTGGATGCTTGTGGAATAGCGTATTGGGTTCGATGGTCAACTGATACCAGGACAGGTGCGGGGGCTTGAAGGCCAGGGCTGTGCGCAAATCCGTTTCTGCAGCGCTAGCGGATTGGCCGGGCAGGCCATGCATAAGGTCTATATTGAAATTATCGAACCCGGCTGCGCGGGCGTATTCAATGGCGGCCTGCGCCTGGTCGCTATTGTGAATCCGGCCCAGCGCCTGCAGGCATTGATCGTCGAAGCTCTGTATTCCCAGCGACAGGCGGTTGATCCCGGCAGCCCTGAAGTCCTCGAATTTGCCTGCCTCTGCACTGCCGGGGTTGGCCTCCATAGTGGCTTCAAGTAGTGGGGAGAGATTGAGCAGCGAGCCAACACCGGTGAGCAGGCGCGCGATTTCGCCAGCCGAAAACAGACTGGGGGTACCGCCGCCTATGAACACAGTCTCGATGGTTCGGCCCTGGGCGAGGGCCAGGTCACCCTCCAGGTCTCGCAGCAGGGCGTCCACATAATTTGCCTCCGGGAGAACCCGGATTTCGTGGGAGTTAAAGTCGCAGTAGGGACATTTTTTCTCGCACCAGGGCAGGTGTATATACAGACTCAGTGGCAGTGGCTGCATCAGCGCTGGCGCAGTGCCTCAAGCAGCAGGGCGCTGGCCTGGGCCCTGTGGCTGATGCGGTTTTTGACCTCCCTGGGTAATTCCGCGGAGCTGCACTGGTATTCAGGTACGTAGAACAAAGGGTCGTAACCAAAACCATGCTCACCCCGTGCGGATTCCAGGATGCGCCCTTCCCAGCTTGCCTGGCAGACTATTGGCATAGGATCCAGTGCGTGCCGCAGATAAACCAGCGCACAGTGAAAACGCGCGCCCCGCTGCTCCTCGGGTACCCCGGCAAGCGCTGACAGCAGCTTTATATTATTACCGGCATCCCCCTCGCCGGAATAGCGGGACGAGTAGATACCCGGCGCTCCTTTCAGGTAATCCACTGCCAGCCCGGAATCATCGGCGATCGCCGGCAATCCACTACAACGGGTGGCCTCTCTGGCCTTCAGAATCGCATTTTCAACAAAGCACAGTCCGGTCTCCTCAACTTCGGGAACGCGGAATTCTGCCTGTGAAACCAGGTTTACGCCCAGCGGCTCAAGTATCCCTGCCAGCTCTCGCAATTTGCCTTGGTTGCCGCTGGCAAGGACCACAGTGTTGTCCGGGGTATCGCTACTCATTGGTCTACGTAAAGCTGGTGTTTGAACTTGAAGGTGTAGGTCTCGTCCGCGCCCTCGGGGCGAAAATCCACTTCAAAAAAACGCCATTCTTCATTGATAAACTTGAATTCCGCGATGTAGTAGACAGCCTTGCCCTCGCGGATTTCCAGAAAGTCCAGAGTCTGGTTCTGGATCAGGTCCCAGGTACGTCCCTGAAGCTGCATGTTGAGGGTCTCGCCAGGCGGGGCCATTTCTTCGCGCACGGCCAGCGTCAGTATGGCGCGCTTTTTGCCCCGGACAATGGCGTAGGTAGCCGCAACCTCCGGCGTCAGGAAGGTGGAATTGACCACGCTGTAGTGGAATTCATAGGGGCCAAATATTTCCGATTGCTGAGCCTGGGCACCCCCTGTGCAAAGCATTGCGAGTAGTAGCGGGATGACTCTGGTGGCTGCGCTCATATCAGCGAGTAATGCGGTAAATCGCGGTGGTGGCAAACAAATTGGGCCAGGCGCTGGCCAATAGCGGTTGGCGCTCCGTCTGGCCGACGACATCCCGAGCGAGGATACGAATATTCTTTTCTTCACAGAGCGCTTCAAAATCATTCACCGTACAGAAATGTATGTTGGGCGTGTCATACCAGTTATAGGGCATGAACCGGGACACGGGCATGCGACCCCGGGTGCCAAGATACAGCCGGCAGCGCCAGTGGCCAAAATTGGGAAAAGTGACAATGCATTCGCGGCCGATGCGCAGCATCTCGTCCAGCACGCGGTCCGGGAAGTGCACGGCCTGCAAGGCATGTGCCATTACCACCGTGTCAAAACTCTGGTCGGGAAAGTTGTCAAGGCCCTTATCCATATCCTGTTCGACAATGTTGAGACCTCTTGCGACGGCTTCGGTAATTTCCTGCTCGCCGATTTCTATGCCGGTGCCGCGCACCTGCCGCTGATCCCGCAACAACTGAAGGAACTCACCATCGCCGCAGCCCAGATCAAGCACCCGGGAGCCGGGAGCGATCCAGCGCTGAATATGGGCGAGATCGAGGCGCATCAGGGCGCTACTCCCACGCGGCGCATATACGCCGAGAACAGTTTCATGTAGCGAGGTATCGGCAGGAGAAAGGCGTCGTGGCCCTCGTCGGCCTCAATCTCGGCATAGGTTACGGGACGATCTGCTGCGATCAGGGCATCCACTATTTCCCGTGAGCGTTCGGGAGAAAAACGCCAATCGGTGGAAAAGGAAATCACCAGGAATCCGCAGCTCGCGTGGCGAAATGCCGCCACGGCATCGTTACCATATTCCCTGGCCAGGTCGAAATAGTCCAGGGCGCGCGTCATCAGCATATAGGTGTTGGCGTCAAAGTTGCCTGAGAACTGGCTGCCCTGGTAGCGCAGGTAGCTCTGTACCTGAAACTCGACGTTTTCATCGTTGCCTTGCTCCAGGCTGCCGGAGCGCAAGTCGCGACCAAATTTGTTGGCCATCGCGTGGTCTGAAAGGTAAGTGATATGCCCGACCATGCGCGCCAGCGCAAGGCCTTGTGCCGGTAGCGTGCCCTGCTCGAGATAATGGCCACCGGCAAAGGCCGGATCCGATAAAATGGCCTGCCGGGCCACTTCGTTAAAGGCGAGGTTCTGGGCGCTTAATTTCATGGCAGCGGCAATCACCACACAGTGTTTGATACGCTCGGGGTATTCGAGTGACCAGCGCATAGCCTGCATGCCACCCAGGCTGCCACCGATTACTGCCGCCCAGCAGTCAATGCCAAGGTAGTCCGCCAGGCGCGCCTGGCTATTCACCCAGTCTCTAGCCCGCAACGGTGGGAAATCCGGCCCCCATACCTCCCCTGTTTCGGGATTTATGGAACTGGGGCCGGTGGAGCCGTGACAGCCGCCCAGGTTGTTGAGGCTGACAACATAAAAGCGATCGGTATCGATGGGTTTCCCCGGACCAATGCACTCATCCCACCAGCCGGGCTTTTTATCCGCCGTGCTGTGGTAGCCGGCGGCGTGGTGGTTGCCACTCAGTGCGTGGCAAATTAATACCGCGTTGCTGCGCTGCTCGTTCAGCACGCCGTAGGTTTCATACACCAGTTCATAGGCCGGCAGCGCCCGCCCGCAAGCGAGTGGCAGCGGCTCATCGAAGCGCGCAATGGCGGGTTGGACCAGCCCTACCGAGTGCTCATCTCCAGCCTGGGTCACGGTCAGCTCAGCCAGGGGGCGAGACCCAGTACGCCGGCCGCCGCTGCCATGTGGCTCAGAGCGATCTGGATAATATTGATCAGTATGAACACCAGGATGGGGGAAAAATCCAGCCCTCCCATCGATGGCAGTACCTTGCGAAAGGGCGCCATAACCGGCTCCGTGATCTGGAACAGCAGGTAAATAGCCGGATGGCGACTGCCCGCTGCCACCCAGCTCAGGATTATCATTGCCAGCAGGGCGAAGAAATAGATGTTGACCAGCAAAGCCACGACACCCAATACGCCACCGAGTAGCAAAATACTGATTGGTGGCAAACCGCCAAGCTTTATAAAGACCAGTGCGGCAATGGCGGCGACCTGCAGCAGAAAAGCCAGTAACAACGAGGCCATGTCTATGCCAGCGAGCGCGGGCACCACACGGCGCAGTGGGATCACCAGGGGGTTGGTGACCTTGACCAGAAACTGGCAGATCGGGTTGTAAAAATCCGCCCGCACCACTTGCAGCAAAAATCGCAGCAACATGGCAATCAGGTAGAGACTGAGAAACGTCTGTACCACGTAAGCAAAGATATCGTTAATCGCGCCCATGAATCATTTCTCCCAGCGGGCCTATTAACCCAGTTCCCTGGCCATTTCGGCGGCCCGGTCTGCCGCGGCGTTGATAGCCTGCGCAACAAGCTTGCGCAAGCCGTTGCTCTCAAAGTTTTCCACTGCCCGTTCGGTGGTTCCGCCCGGGCTGGTAACCCGCCGTCGCAACTCAACCAGGTCGGCCTTGTCTTCCAGCGCCATGCGGGCGGAGCCCAGCCCGGTTTGCAGCGTCATGGCTGTTGCTGTCTCGCGGTCCAGGCCCAGTTCGCAGGCTGCATCGATCATCGCCTCCATGAACAGAAAAAAGTAGGCGGGACCGCTGCCCGACAGGGCCGTGATGGCATCCAGTGCCGTTTCATCCGACACCCAGCAGGTAATTCCCACCGCCCCAAGTATCTCCTCGGCATAGCGGCGTTGTTGTTGCGAGGCTCCAGAGTTGGCGAATAAACCACTGGCACCGCAGCCCAAAAGTGCCGGGGTATTCGGCATGCATCGCACTATTGCGGCCTCGGGGCCCAGCCTGGCCTGCATACTGGCAATGGTGATGCCGGCGGCAATGGAAACGACCACCGCGCGCCTTTTGCGTACCGCCCGGGCGATGCTGTTGGTCGCTGCGGCCATGACCTGTGGTTTAACCGCCAGAATGACGACATCGGCCTCGGCGACGGCGGTGGCATTGTCAGCGCATACATTAACCGCGGCGATCTCCTGCAACCGCTGCAAGCTTGCGGGAAACGGGTCGGCGGCGCTAATCAGGTTCGCAGGGTGGCCGCTCTCCACTAGGCCGCCGATGATACTGCTTGCCATGTTGCCGGCGCCAATAAACGCTATATGGGGTGTGTTCAAAAAATGGCCTGTCTGATAAATGAAGCAGGAAAAACAAGTTAGCCAGTATACACGGCGCATTCCGCGAAAATCACCTGTTACGGCTGCCGAATATGCCCGTGCCGACGCGCAATATCGTCGAGCCTTCCGCGATGGCAGCTTCGAGGTCATTGGACATGCCCATTGATAGCGTGTCCATACCGGGGGCGATAAGCGCCATTTCTTCCAGCGCATGCCTCAGCTCTGCAAAGGCCGAGCGCTGTTCCAGGGGATTGTTGCTGGCTGCGGGTATGGCCATCAGGCCCCGCAATTGCAGGCGCGGCAAAACCATCACTTGTCGAACCAGCTGCGGCAGCTCATCAAGGCTGACACCGGACTTGCTGGCTTCGCCTGAAATGTTTACCTGCAGGCACAGCTGCAGGTCCGGGAGCTTATCGGGGCGATGGTCGCTGAGGCGACGAGCGATTTTCTCCCGATCCACACTGTGAACCCAGTCAAAGTTTTCGGCGATAGCGCGGGTCTTGTTTGACTGGATCGGGCCAATGAAGTGCCATATCAGAGGCAGCGGTTTGAGCTCGGCTATTTTAGCCAGTGCCTCCTGCAGGTAGCTCTCGCCAAACTCTCGCAGCCCGCACTCATAGGCGGTCCGAATAGCCTCACAGGGGTGATTTTTGCTCACAGCGAGCACCAGAATATCCCCAGTTACTCGCTGGCTTTTTTCTGCGCTCAGTCGTACTCTCTCAAGTAGCTTTGCTATATTGCCTGAAAGTAGGGTTTCATCCATAGGGCGAATGGTAGCTGATTAAGGCTGTAGCGGGCGACAGCAAAATAAAAGACCGGGGCATCCACTCTTGGCGCATGGAGACAGCGGCCGCGGAAAAATCGGCCAGGGGCGCCGATAGCACAGGGGAGCACGCAGGGGAGTATATGGACATAACAGAACTTTTGGCGTTCAGCGCCAAGCAGGGCGCATCCGACTTACACCTGTCGGCGGGCTTGCCACCCATGATTCGGGTGGATGGAGACATTCGTCGTATCAACCTGCCGCCCATGGACCACAAGCAGGTTCATGAGCTGATTTACGACATCATGAACGACAAACAGCGCAAGGACTATGAGGAATTTCTGGAAACAGATTTCTCCTTCGAGGTCCCCGGCGTGGCTCGCTTCCGTGTCAATGCATTCAACCAGAACCGGGGCGCAGGTGGGGTATTCCGTACTATTCCCTCGAAAGTTCTCTCCATGGAAGATCTGGGCATGGGCCAGGTTTTTCGCGACATATCGATGATGCCCAGGGGACTGGTATTGGTTACCGGGCCCACGGGTTCGGGTAAATCCACTACCCTCGCTGCCATGATGGACTACATCAACGACAATAAATACGAGCACGTCCTGACGATTGAAGACCCCATAGAATTCGTGCATGAGAGCAAGAAGTGCCTGATTAACCAGCGTGAGGTGCATCGGGATACTCTGGGCTTCTCGGAAGCGCTGCGCTCAGCCCTGCGGGAAGATCCGGACATTATTCTTGTTGGCGAACTGCGCGACCTCGAAACGATTCGCCTGGCACTGACCGCTGCGGAGACCGGCCACCTGGTATTCGGCACACTGCACACCACTTCAGCAGCCAAAACCATTGACCGTGTAGTCGATGTGTTTCCGGCCTCCGAGAAGGCGATGGTGCGCTCCATGCTCTCCGAGTCACTGCAGGCGGTGGTGTCCCAGACCCTACTGAAACGCGCCACCGGTGGCCGGGTTGCGGCGCACGAGATCATGCGTGGTACATCGGCGATTCGCAACCTGATTCGGGAAGACAAGGTCGCGCAAATGTATTCCGCTATCCAGACCGGCAGCGCGCTGGGTATGCAAACCATGGATCAGTGCTTGCACGAGATGGTCGAAAAACGTGTTATCACCAGGGATGTGGCGCGCGAAAAAGCGCGTATGCCAGACAACTTCTAGGCCCGCGGCAACAAGAGGGAGCAAACCAACATGAATATAGAGTTTTTGCTGAAGCGCGTTGTCGAGGACGCGGCCTCTGATGGGTTCATCTCCGCGGGAGCACCGCCCAGTATCAAGGTTGACGGAAAGGTTTTTCCAATAAACGACCTCCCGGTCACGGAAGAGGAGGCCAGAGGGCTGGTGTTGTCCACCATGCGAGAGGACCAGAAGGAAACCTTCCTGAAGCACCACGAGTGCAACTATGCACTTGATTATGAGGACCTGGGCCGTTTTCGGGCCAGTGCCTTTGTGCAGCGCGGCAAATGTGGGCTTGTTGTGCGCCGCATCAATACCGATATTCCGACCATCGATGAACTGGGTTTGCCGCCAATCATCAGGGAATTAGCCATGACCAAGCGTGGACTGGTGATATTTGTGGGTGCGACCGGAACCGGTAAGTCAACTTCGCTGGCAGCCATGGTGGGCTATCGCAACCAGAACAGCCACGGACACATCATCAGTATTGAAGACCCTATCGAATTTCTCCACGACCACGGTAACTGTATTGTGACCCAGCGGGAAGTCGGCATGGACACGGAGTCTTTCGATGTAGCTCTGAAAAACACCCTGCGCCAGGCCCCGGACGTGATTATGATTGGCGAGGTGCGCTCAGCCGAGACTATGGCCCAGGCCCTGACCTTTGCGGAAACAGGTCACCTCTGCCTCTGCACACTACATGCCAATAATGCCAACCAGGCACTGGATCGTATTCAAAGCTTTTTTCCGGCCGAACTGCACAGCCAGGTCTGGATGGACCTGTCCCTCAACCTGAAGTCGATGGTGGCGCAGCAATTGCTGCCGCGCAAGGATGGCAAGGGCCGCGCACCCGTGGTGGAAGTGCTGCTGAACTCGCCTCTGGTGGCGGATTATATTCGCAAGGGAGAGGTGCACCTGATCAAGGACCTGATGGCGAAGTCCACCGAGCTGGGAATGCAGACTCTGGACCAGTCACTTGTCGCTGCTTTCAAGGCGGGTATTATCGGTAAAGAGGATGCTTTGCGTTATGCCGATTCTGCCAACGACGTGCGCCTGCAGCTTAAAATGTTTGAAAAGACTATACCAGGTAGCTCCAGCTCTGGCGGCGAGGAATTGGGCCTCTCCTACGATAAAGCTAACGCAGGCAAGTTCGTACGGCGTTAGCGCTCTCCCATCTCTGCCAGCCAGGTCTGTAACACCAGCTCAGCGGCCTGGCTGTCAATCGGGTCTCGCTTGTAATCGCCTTTGTGACCCCGTTCCCGACTGATCTGCTTCGCCTCGAAGCTGGTCAATCTTTCATCCGTCATGTCTACTGGCAAACCCAGCCTGCCATGCAGGCGGCGCCCGAATTTACGTGCCCGCTGACATAGCTCACTCTCAGTGCCGTCCATATTGAGTGGATCACCCACCACCAGTATGTCGGGCTGCCATTCTGTGACGAGTTGGGTCAACACTTGCCAGTCGGGAACGCCGTCATTTGCCTTGATAACAGCGAGGGGCTGGGTTGAACACAGCAGGCTGTTCCCCACGGCAACACCTATCTGGCGCAGGCCATAGTCGAAGGCCATTATTGTGCGTGCTTTGGCAGTCATGGCGGAGTGATCAGGCGTGTCCCGCCTCGCCGGAAATCAGGTTCATATCTATACCCAGCAGCGCTGCCGCCGCGCCCTGCCGTAGATGCGGTGCCGTGTTGAAGATGATGTCGCCGTTGGCAGGCAGGGTGAGCCAACTGTTGTCGCTGAGCTCCTGCTCCAGCTGGCCCGCGGCCCAGCCGGCGTAACCCAGCGCGATCAGGTGATCACTGGGCCCCTCATTTTTGGCGATGGCGCGGAGAATATCACAGGAGGTTGTCAGGGTGATCTCAGGCGTGACCTTCAGGCTTGCCTCCCAGGTTTTCGGGCTGTTGCGATGGAGTACAAAGCCGTGGTCTATCTGCACCGGCCCCCCCGCCATCACAGCAATTTCAGAGAAGTCCCGGTCGCTGGTAATGTCCAGGTGCTCAAAGATTTCTGCCACCGACAAGTCCAGTGGCTGGTTGATCACAATTCCCATGGCGCCGCTTTCGCCGTGCTCACAGATATAGGTAATACTCTGGGAAAAAATGCCTTCGGACAATCCGGGCATGGCCAGTAGAAAGTGGTCGCGCAGGCAGTCGCTGCTTTTGGCTGTACTCACGGAAAACCTGCCGGACATACGCTGAAAACCTCCTCCCGGGATCATTTGGCCGGTTGCCAGTGGAACCCTGAATATTATCTTGAGCTTAGCCCTTTATCGCCATAAGTCCATGTGCGTATGATCTCGAGCTTGTCAGTGGTGGCTCTCAACTCGGCGGGAAACGGCGCGTAAGGCGCCGCCATTCGCACCGTCTTTACCGCTGCTTCATCAAGCACCGCATAACCTGAGCTGGACAGCACCCTGATGTCCTCCAGGCTGCCATCGGCACGGATAACCGCCAGCAGGCGCAGGCTGCCGTACAAGCCGTAGCGCACTGAGGCCTCGGGATAATACTTGTTGCCAACCGCTTCAGCCCGTCGCTGCCAGTCCAGCAGATAGGCCGCATCCACCGATTGCCTGGCCGAGACCGAGGTCAGGCGCCGCACTCTAGGCATGTCGGCGTAGTTGCGACTCTCCCGGTCCAGCTCTGCTTCGAGGTTCGCCAGCTCGCGTGTCAACTTGTCCACCGCGGGATTGATTCCCGGCAGCGCCAGTTGCTCCTCTTCCAGTTGTTCTGCTGCGACAGAGCGCCGCGTCGCTGCGGCAGTGGTGAGCGCATCTCGTTGCGACTCGCTGGCGGCCTGCCGGGCTTGCAGCAGGGCCTGTTGTCCAGGGTCACCTTCGTTGGCAAGTTCGTTGTTGGGGCGGCTGAACTGAGCGAGCTGTGCCTCCTCTGTACTGCCGTCCTGATTGGCCTGCGCAATGTGCCGGGATTCGTCCGGCGCTTTGTCGCTGGGCCGGGTAGCCAGGGTCACTTCTATCTGGGGAGTCTGGTATTCACCTGAACCTGACTCAAAGGAGATACTGGCCAGCAGCGCTATATGCAGTGCAATGGCCAGCAGCACGGCATTGCGCAATCTGCGGTGTTTGGAGTAGCCCGCTTCAAGGTAGTACATACTGTCAGTGTATCCGCCGGAGCTGTTGTTGGTCAGCGACTTTTGTCCGAAACCTGTAAAATACAGTCCATCAGCTGGCCACCGATGTCCAGGTCGTAACCGTTGTCGAGTTCGCGAATACAGGTCGGGCTGGTGACGTTAATTTCGGTCAGGTAATCGCCAATAATATCCAGCCCCACGAACAGCAGGCCCTTTTCGCGCAGGGTGGGTGCTACCTGTTCGACGATCCAGCGATCCCTGTCGGTCAGGGGCTGGGGTCGGCCAGTGCCGCCAGCCGCCAGGTTGCCGCGGGTCTCCCCCACTTCCGGGACTCTGGCCAGGCAATAGGGTACCGGTTCGCCGTTGATTACCAGGATACGCTTGTCCCCCTGGGAAATTTCCGGGATAAAGCGCTGCGCCATAATGGTCTGGCGGCCGTTCCCTGTAAGCATTTCGAGAATAACACTGACATTGGGGTCATCGTGTTTTACGCGAAAAATGGCCGTACCTCCCATACCATCCAGTGGCTTGAAGATCACATCCCTGTGTTCCCGATGGAAGTCTTTCAGACGTTTGTTATCTGCGCTGACCAACACAGGTGGGCAGCACTGGGGAAACTGAGTGGCGAATACCTTTTCGTTACAATCGCGCAAGCTCTGGCAGCGATTGACCACCAGGGTACCGCGGCGTTCGGCTTCCTCCATGATATAGGTTGAGTAAATGTATTCGTTATCAAAGGGTGGGTCCACGCGCATCAGGATCACGTCCAGCTCAGCCAGCTGGCGGTCCTCGCGCGGCTCCAGCTTGAACCAGCTTTCAGGCTCGTGGAATACCGTGAGTGGAGCCATGCTCGCCCCGGCGACCCCCTGTTCCAGGTAGAGGTCCCCCTGTTCCATATAAAAAAGCTCCCAGTCGCGGGCCTGGGCTGCCCACAACATGGCGAGTGTGCTGTCTTTCTTGTAGTTGATTCTGGCGATGGGGTCCATCACCACACCCAGCTTTAAGGTCATAGCTATATCCAAATCCTGAAACGGAAAAAAGTGATCGGAAGTGTCGCCGGTTAACTTACGCAAACCCGCAAGCCGGTGCAAGCGCGATGCAGTTTACATGTAGTAGGCGACCACGGGGGAAGGCTTTAGAATACCAGCCACTGAAAATGCCACCGGCAATGGAGAGACCAATGACTTGGGCAGGAGTGTACTTTTTTCTGGCGTTGTTTAGCGTGGCTTGTACGGTGTGTGCCATGGTACAGGCCCGGAAGTTGCGCTGGTTTGTAGCGCCGTATTTTCTCGCGGCCTGGTTGTGTGGTGAACTGGCGCTGATTCACCTTATCTGGCAGCTGGCACTCACTGCACTGCTGGCTTTCGCTGGCGGATTATCCGATCCTCTGGCCCAATCCGGGCTGGGGCTTTTTACCCTGTCGTGGCTGGGGCTGGTGTACCTGCACTGCCAGGCTATGGACACCCCGCAGTACCTGGGAGCCTCGCTACGCCGTGCGCTCGGTGAGGACTACCGGGCCCGGCTTCCGCTTGAGCGGCAGCATCTGCTGGCAGACCACATAATGGCCCGCCACTGGCTGCAGCCTTTTCGTTTCAAGCGCCAGGGTGTGCGTAAACACAGTCACATCAGCTACGGAGACGCCGGCAAGCGTAATCTGCTGGACATATATCATCCGCATGAGCCGCGACCGGGTGGCTTTCCGGTGCTGCTCCAGGTGCATGGCGGTGCCTGGATGATCGGCAAGAAGGACGAGCAGGCGCTACCGCTTATGTATCACATGGCCCAGCACGGTTGGTTGTGTGTAGCGATTAACTATCGCCTGAGTCCCAAAGACGCTTTTCCGGCCCATATAATTGACGTTAAAAAGGCGATTGCATGGATCCGCGAAAACATTGCCAATTATGGGGGCAATCCGGATTTCATTGCTGTGACTGGCGGGTCGGCCGGTGGCCATCTCAGCTCCCTCGCGGCGTTAACACCCAACAAGCAGGAGTGGCAGCCGGGGTTTGAGCAGGCGGATACCAGCCTGCAGGCAGCGGTGCCATTTTATGGTGTCTACGACTTTCTCGACCGCTTTGACACTCGCACGAAGATGTCCATGGAGAAGATGCTTACCGACAAAGTGATGCAGTGCACGCTGAGTGATCACCGCGAACTCTGGGAGGCAGCCTCGCCTCTGGAGCATGTTTCTCCCGACGCGCCGCCGATGTTTGTCATACAGGGTACCCACGACTCGCTGGTCTGGGTGGAGGAGGCGCGCATATTTGTCTCAGCCCTACAATCGGTGTCCAGGAACCCGGTGGCCTATGCGGAACTACCCGGCGCTCAGCATGCCTTTGAGCTTTTTCACTCGGTTCGAACCGACCACACGGTAAATGCCGTGGGCCATTTTCTGGAATACTCTCACGCGCGTTGGCTGGAGCAGTAACCCGCTACCGGTGCTGCGCCTGGGCGGTTACGAATTCGCCATATCACCCCAGCGCGCTTGCAGGATCGCAATGGCTGCCAGTGGCGCTGTTTCCGTGCGCAAAACCCTCGGCCCCAGTTGCAAGGAACTAAACTGTGCTCGCTCGGCAGCGGAGATCTCGGCAGGGCTCAGGCCGCCCTCGGGGCCAACCAGCAGAGCAATGCTGGTTGGCGACGCGACGCCGGTCTGGACAGGGCTCGCGCGGTGGTGCAGAACCAGTCTGGAATCGGCCTGCACTTCGCCCATCCATTGCGCCAGGTCTTGTATGGGATTTATATGTGGCAAGCGGTTGCGGCCACACTGCTCGCAGGCACTGTTGGCAACCTGTTGCCAGTGGCGCTGCTTTTTTTCTGCGCGCTCACCGCTGAGGCGAACTTCGGTGCGCTCAGTGCGCAACGGTGAAATTTCACCGACACCAAGTTCGGTGGCCTTTTGCACTACCCAGTCCATACGCTCTCCGCGCGAGATGGCAATACCCAGGTGCAGAAACAGGCCTGACTCTCGTTCCACGGGGTCGTGGTCGGTAGTGGTGGCGACTACCGATTTTCTGTCAAGCGTATTGATGGTTGCAGGGTACTGCCCGCCGCTTCCATCGAACAGAATAATCCCGTCGCCAGCTTGCATACGCAACACCCTGGACAGGTGTTGGCTGGGGCCGGGTGCCAGCTCGATAACCGCATTGGCCTGTAGCTGTTGCGCGGTGTAAATCCGGGGTATACGCATGTGGCCGTCAGCCTAGAGCCCCAGGTTCCTGTAGATTTCCCGCGTGGGCTCCACCTGGTTCATGGTGTAGAAATGGATACCGGGCGCACCGCTGTCCAGCAGTGTCTGGCACAATTGCGTCACCACCTCGATGCCGAATTTGCGAATACTGTCCTGGTCTTCCCCGTAGCCCTCGATCCGCTGACAAATCCAGCGGGGAATCTCGGCGCCACAGTTGCGTGAAAAGCGCGCCAGGTTGGCAAAGTTGATGATGGGCATGATACCCGCGTAAATTGGCTTACTGATGCCGGCGGCGCCACACTGATCGAGAAAATAAAAGTAAGCCTCGACGTTGAAAAAATATTGGGTGATAGCACTATTGGCCCCCGCGTCGAGTTTGCCCTTCAGGAAGTTGATATCGCTGTCGTAGCTCTTTGCCTCAGGGTGGACTTCCGGGTAGGCGGCCACTTCAATCTGAAAGTGATCGCCGGTGCGTTCGCGAATGAAGGCGACCAGTTCGTTGGCATACACCAGCTGTGATGAGCCGCCCATACCCGAGGGCATATCACCGCGCAGCGCCACCAACCGATTGATGCCTCGCTCCACGTATGAGTCCAGCAGCGCGTTGATGGCATTCTCGTCGTCGCCGCCGAAACTCAGGTGCGGGGCCACATCGATACCCAGGCCCTTGATCGCCGAGACCACACCCTGGGTTGAATCCCGGGTGGTGCCGCCGGCTCCGTAGGTTACCGAGAAAAACGCCGGGTCCAGCTCATTCAGGGACGGCGTGGTTTCCTGTAGCAGCTTTGCCTTGCCCTCCTCGGTGCGGGGAGGAAAGTACTCAAAGCTGACTCTGGGTTGCTGCCTGGGCATATTGCGATGTTCCCTAGTATTTATAGGTGTCGGGCTTGTAGGGGCCGTCGACACTGACATTGATGTAGTCCGCCTGCTCCTGAGTCAGCCTCGTCAGTACTGCGCCGAAGCCCGCGACCATGTGGGCGGCGACTTCCTCATCCAGCTTTTTAGGCAGAACTTCAACCGACAGCGCAGACGGCTTCATCTCTGGCTCCAGATCGGCGAACTTGCGCTCGTACAGGTATATCTGTGCCAGTACCTGGTTGGCAAAAGAGCCATCCATAATGCGCGAGGGGTGACCCGTCGCATTGCCCAGGTTTACCAGGCGGCCCTCTGACAACAGCAGGAGGTGGTCGTTGCTGGCCCGATCCCGATACACCTTGTGTACCTGCGGCTTCACTTCTTCCCATTCCCAGTTACTGCGCATGAAAGCAGTGTCAATTTCGTTGTCGAAGTGGCCGATATTGGAGACCACAGCGCCGTTCTTCAAGGCGGCAAGCATATTGGCGTCACACACGTTAAAGTTACCGGTGGTGGTCACTACCAGATCGATACAGCTGAGCAATGCGCTGTCAATGCTCGCCTCGGAGCCGTCATTAATACCGTTCTTATAGGGAGAAACCACTTCGTAGCCATCCATACAGGCCTGCATCGCGCAAATCGGATCGATCTCTGATATCCGTACTATCATGCCTTCCTGCCGCAGGGACTGGGCCGATCCCTTGCCGACGTCACCGTAGCCGATAACCAGTGCTTTCTTGCCGGCCAGCAGGTGATCGGTGCCGCGCTTGATGGCATCGTTAAGACTGTGGCGACAGCCGTACTTGTTGTCATTCTTGGACTTGGTTACAGAGTCGTTGACGTTTACTGCGGGAATTTTCAGCGTACCCTGCTTCAGCATCTCCAGCAGGCGGTGTACACCGGTGGTGGTCTCCTCGGTGACGCCATGGATCGTGTCCAGCATCGCGGGATACTTCTCATGCAACATACCCGTCAGGTCGCCGCCGTCGTCCAGCACCATATTGGCATCCCAGGGCGCACCGTTTTTCAATATGGTCTGCTCCAGGCACCAGTCGTACTCTTCCTCGGTCTCGCCTTTCCAGGCAAATACAGGAATACCCGCGGCGGCTATCGCAGCGGCGGCGTGATCCTGGGTGGAGAAAATGTTGCAGGACGACCAGCGAACCTCTGCGCCCAGTTCCAGTAGTGTTTCTATCAACACCCCGGTCTGAATTGTCATGTGAATACAACCCAGTATCTTCGCGCCCGCCAGTGGCTTGCTGTCCCGATACTTCGCCCGCATGGCCATCAGTGCAGGCATTTCGCCCTCGGCAATGTCCAGCTCCCGCCGGCCCCAATCGGCCAGGGATATGTCGGCTACTTTAAAATCTCCGGTGGTTTCCAGTTTTTCTGCTGTGCTCATCGTTGTTTCCTCTGTGAATCTTTCGTTGTCTTGGTTAATCGAATTCGGTGTATTTGAAATTTCATCGGTGGTACAGGCCAGTTAGCCCGAGTTTTTCTTACAATTTACCTCTGGAGCGATCGAGGCCAGATATGCCGGTAGTGAGTTTGGGGACCGTTGAGTGCAAGGATGCGCGAACCGAGCCTACATGGACGTATTTACGGCGTGTCCCAAAACTCACTACCGGCATATCCGGCCGTCTCTTCAATAACAATACTAAGAAGTAACGGTTACCTACAGTGCAGCCTTCAAAGCCTCTGCCTTATCCGTCTTCTCCCAGGTAAACTCCGGCAATTCCCTCCCAAAGTGCCCATAAGCTGCCGTTTTGCGATAGATAGGGCGTTTCAGGTCCAGCATGTCCACCAGCCCTTTGGGCCGCAGCTCAAAATGCTCCCGCACCAGCTCCGCGATGCGTGAATCAGCCAACTTCCCGGTGCCGAAGGTATCAATTGAAATGGACGTCGGTTCCGCCACGCCAATAGCGTAGGAAATCTGGATTTCGCAGCGATCGGCAAGGCCGGCGGCGACAATGTTCTTGGCGACATAGCGGCCGGCGTAGGCGGCAGAGCGATCCACCTTGGAAGGATCCTTGCCCGAAAACGCGCCGCCGCCGTGACGGGCCATGCCACCGTAAGTGTCCACGATAATCTTGCGCCCGGTCAGGCCGCAGTCGCCCACGGGGCCGCCGATAATGAATTGGCCTGTGGGATTAATGTGGTAGCGCGTGTCTGCATGCAGCCACTCGGCAGGCAGCACTTCCTTGATGACCTGTTCGAGAATCGCGCTGTGGATATCGGCCTGACTGATATTCTCGTCGTGCTGAGTGGACAGCACCACCGCATCGACGGCCACCGGCTTGCCATTGTCGTAGCGCAGAGTCACCTGGCTTTTTGCATCCGGGCGCAGCCAGGGCAGGGCGCCCGACTTGCGCAACTGGGCCTGGCGCTCTACCAGGCGGTGGGCGTAATAGATGGGAGCTGGCATCAGTACGCTGGTCTCGTTCGTGGCGTAGCCGAACATCAGGCCCTGGTCACCAGCGCCCTGCTCGTGGCCTTCGCTCTCGTCCACACCCATGGCAATATCCGGAGACTGTTTGCCAATGGCGTTCAGTACCGCGCAGGATAAACCGTCAAAGCCGACATCGGAGCTGTTGTAGCCGATATCGAGAATGACCTGTCTCACCACGTCTTCCAGATCGACATAGGTTGAGGTAGCGACCTCACCGGCTATAAGGACCATGCCGGTTTTGACCATGGTTTCTACTGCCACCCTGGCGTTTGGGTCGTCCACCAGGATGGCGTCCAGAATGGCATCGGAGATTTGGTCGGCCATTTTATCCGGGTGTCCTTCCGACACGGATTCGGAGGTGAAGATTGCGTATTCGCTCATAATTGCTTCCTTGATAGCGTCTCTAAAATTGTTTCAGCTGCGGCCAAACAGGCGCACCTGTATTTGAAATCCGTTGCGTTGCGCCAGATAGTCGCTGGCGATATCGGTAAGACCGGCCTCAGCGGCCCATTGAGTGAGTCGTTTCGGCTCGAAACCCAACCACAAGTCACCACAGTTCTCTCGCGCCCAGCCCTGGTCGTGGCTGCACAGGTCGGTGACCAGGACAACCCCGCCCGGCGCCAGGCAGGCGGCCACATCTTTTAATACCCGCCCAGGGGCCGGGGTGTGATGCAGCACCATATTAATAACAGCGCAGTTCACCTCGACTTCCTTGAGCCTGCCACAGCCGGTATCTCCGTGGATGAACTCAACATTTGCCAGACCGGCAGTCTTGGCCTTCTGGCGAGCCTGCTCCAGCATAAGTTCAGCGTTGTCCAGTGCCAGCACGCGCTGAAATCCCGGTGCCAATTCCAGCAGGAAGGCCCCGTCTCCGGGGCCAACTTCCAGCGCAGTATGGCGATTGGAAACCGGGGCATCCCGCAGCATTTGCGCCACGGTGTCGGCATATTGTTCGTAGCTGGCGATCAGATCCTGTTGCTGGCGGAATTTGTGGGCGTTGTCACGAAAGAAGTTGGCGGAGTTCTCTTCTCGCTGGCGGTGCAGGCCCGCCAATCTGTCGGCGATACTCGCAGGCAGCTCGATGGTGTCAACGCTTTCAAAGATGTGGCTTTGCAATGTGTCCACGCCGGGCCGCTGGCCCAGGCTGCTGCGGCGGTAAAATATGGAGTTGCCCTCCCGCCGCGTGGTCACCAGACCCGCTCCTGCGAGCACCTTCAGATGGTGGCTCAGAGCGGGCTGCCGTATGTCGAATATCGAGCACAGTTCAGACACCCCGAAAGAGTCTTTGCACAGCACCCGCAGAACCTGCAGGCGCAGCGGATCGGCGCTGGCTTTGCACAGAGCTACAAGCGCCGTCAGCTGGGGATCCAGGGCGGGCGCAACAGCCGCTGTGTCTGTGGGGGTAAGCATGGGGCGCGAGTCTAGCAGGCCTTGATATCTATATCAAAATATTTTGATATAGATATCAAGTTGCCGCATGTTTGCGTCAAAACACCAGAATCGGAAAATATACGCCTCATTGTTTGCCGTTCGCGCCCGCTTACGCGAAAATACCGACCGATTTTGGGCGCTCGCCCACCAAACTCGCCTGGAGAAACCGATGTCGTCCCCCCGTACGGAACTTGCCAATGCCATTCGCGCCCTCAGTATGGATGCGGTTCAAAAAGCCAATAGTGGCCATCCGGGCGCCCCTATGGGTATGGCCGATATTGCGGAAGTGCTGTGGAATGATTACCTGCAGCACAACCCAGCTAATCCGCATTGGCCCAACCGCGATCGCTTTGTGCTGTCCAACGGTCACGGCTCCATGCTGATTTACTCTTTGTTGCACCTCACGGGCTACGATCTGTCGATGGACGAGCTGAAAAACTTCCGTCAGCTTCACAGCAAGACCCCCGGCCACCCTGAATACGGCTACGCACCCGGGGTCGAAACAACGACGGGCCCACTGGGCCAGGGCCTGGCCAATTCCGTGGGCATGGCGCTGGCGGAAAAAGTGCTGGCGGCCCAGTTTAACCGTGCGGGTCACGATGTTGTCGACCACCACACCTATACCTTTCTCGGGGACGGCTGCCTGATGGAGGGCATCTCCCACGAGGTCAGCTCTCTTGCCGGTACGCTGGGGCTGGGCAAATTGATCGCCTTTTATGACGACAATGGCATCTCCATCGACGGCGAGGTCGAAGGTTGGTTTACCGATGACACCCCGGCGCGGTTCAAGGCCTACGGCTGGCAGGTGATTAATGATGTCAATGGCCACAGCCCTTCAGAGGTGAAGGCTGCCATAGAAGCTGCGCGGCACGAGACGGGCAAGCCTACTCTTATTTGTTGCAAGACGATTATTGGCAAGGGCGCACCTAACAAGCAGGGAACAGCGGCCACTCACGGCGCTGCCCTTGGGGCCGATGAAATTGCGGCAACCCGCGCGGCGATCGGCTGGGAGTATGAGCCTTTCCACATTCCCGATGAGGTATATGCCGGCTGGGATGCAAAAACTGCAGGGGCCGCGCGTGAGCAGGCCTGGGAAGAGAAGATGGCTGCCTATGCCGAGGTCCATCCAGAACTGGCCGGCGAATTGCGGCGCCGACTGGCGGGCGAGTTGCCTGCAGACTTCTCCGAGCGAGCGGCGCAGTACATCCAGCAGTGCCAGGAGGAGGGCGCAACGATTGCTTCGCGCAAGGCGTCCCAGAACAGCCTCAACGCTTTCGGACCGCTGCTACCCGAACTGCTGGGTGGGTCCGCTGACCTGGCAGGCTCCAATCTCACCATCTGGAGTGACTCCAGAGGCATCACCCGGGACGACGCCAGCGGCAACTACATCTATTACGGCGTGCGCGAATTTGGCATGGCTGCCATGATGAACGGCATCGCCCTGCACGGCGGCTTTATCAACTACGGCGCAACCTTCCTGATGTTTATGGAGTACGCGCGCAATGCTGTGCGGATGGCGGCGCTGATGAAGCTGCAGTCGATTTTTGTGTTTACCCACGACTCAATCGGTCTGGGTGAAGATGGGCCGACCCACCAGCCGGTGGAGCAGCTGACGGCGCTGCGTTCAACCCCCAATATGCACACCTGGCGCCCCTGTGATGCGGTGGAATCGGCAGTTTGCTGGAAATCGGCCATTGAGCGCCGGAATGGCCCCAGCTCCCTGGTGTTTTCGCGCCAGAGCCTGCCGCACCAGCCGCGCTCTGCGGATCAGGTGGCGGCCATCGCCCGGGGTGCTTATGTGCTGGTTGACTGCCAGGGCAGCCCCGACGCAATTCTGATCGCCACCGGCTCTGAAGTGGGCCTCGCTGTCGCCGCTGCAGAGCGCCTGACGGAAGCGGGTAAAAAGATACGCGTGGTATCCATGCCCTGCGCAGAAATATTTGAGGAACAGGATGCCGCCTACCGCGAATCCGTGCTGCCCAGCGATGTGCTGGCCCGTGTGGCTGTTGAAGCCCTGCACGTGGACTTCTGGTACAAGTATGTGGGCCTTGATGGCCGTATCGTAGGCATGACAACCTTCGGTGAATCAGCTCCCGCCGCCGACCTTATGAACTATTTCGGCTTTACCGTGGACAACGTGGTCGCAGTGGTGGAAGAGGTGCTCTAGGGTCCCGCTGGTGTTGCGACTCGCGATAAACGGCTATGGCCGGATAGGCCGCAGTGTACTCAGGGCGCTGCATGAGAGTCCGTTGGAAAGTGGCTTGCAGGTGGTTGCAATCAACGAGCTCGCGGACGCGCGCACGATTTTGCACCTGACCCGCTACGATTCCACCCACGGTCGGTTTGCCGGTACGCTGGCCGGAGATGACGACCATTTGTGGGTAAACGAACAGGCCATCACCCTGCTCCGGCGCCCGGCCATAGGCGATCTGCCCTGGGGCGAGCTGGGCGTCGATCTGGTGCTGGAATGCACGGGGGCGTTTTCCGATCGCGCCACCGCCGAGCTGCACCTGCAGCAAGGGGCTGACAAAGTGTTGTTTTCCCAGCCCGCCGAGGCGGACGTCGATGCGACAGTCGTGTTCGGCGTCAACCACCATGAGTTGCAGGCGCATCATCGCATTGTCTCGAACGCGTCCTGTACTACCAATGCCATTGTGCCGGTGATCAAGGCCCTGCATGACGCTGTGGGAATCGAAAACGGTACAATAACCACTATTCACTCGGCTATGAACGACCAGCCGGTGCTGGATGCATATCATCACACCGACCTGCGTAAGACACGCGCGGCGTCCCAGTCGATCATCCCTGTCGATACCGGGCTCGCCCGGGGTGTGGAGCGCATACTGCCCGAGATGGAGGGGCGCTTTACCGCCCAGGCCCTGCGGGTGCCGACGCTGAACGTCTCGGCGCTGGACCTGACGATCTACACCCGTACACACACTGATGTTGCTGCTATAAACCGCGCTTTATATGACGCAGCTCAAACCCGATTCGCCGGGGTGTTGGGCTATACTGATGAGCTGCTGGCCTCCTGTGATTTCAACCACGACGCCCGCTCCAGTATTATCGACGCGAGCCAGACCCGGGTCAGCGGCGGGCGCCTGGTCAAGGTACTTACCTGGTTCGACAATGAGTGGGGCTATGCCAACCGAATGCTGGATGTGGCCAGCTACTGGGGCGGCCTTTAACAGCTGAGCGAGACACTTTATGAGCCTGAAAGTTAAGCTGATGCGGGACCTGGAACTCACCGGTAAACGGGTGTTGATCCGGGAGGATCTGAACGTCCCGGTGAAGGACGGCCATGTCAGCAGCGATGCGCGCATTCGCGCTGCCCTGCCAACCATTGAAGCTGCCATGCAAGCCGGTGCGAGAGTAATCCTGATGTCCCATTTGGGGCGTCCGGTGGAGGGGGAGTTTGACCCCGGTTTTTCACTGGCGCCGGTGGCAGAGCATCTGGCGGGCCTGTTGGGTAAACCGGTTCCGCTGGTGGATGACTGGCGCGGGGGGGTTGAGTTGGCAGATGGTGAGGTGGCCCTGTTGGAAAATGTCCGTTTCAACCCCGGTGAAAAGAAAGATGACGAGGCCCTGGCTCGCGCCTATGCCGGTCTCTGCGATATTTTCGTTATGGATGCCTTCGGCACAGCCCATCGGGCACAGGCCTCAACCCATGGCGTGGCCCGCTTCGCGCCCATAGCCTGTGCCGGGCCGCTGCTGGAAGGCGAGCTGAATGCCCTGGAGCAGGCGCTGGCCAATCCTGCCCGTCCCATGGTGGCGATTGTGGGGGGGTCCAAAGTCTCTACCAAGTTGACCGTGCTGGAAACCCTGGCAGATAAAGTGGATCAGCTGGTGGTCGGGGGCGGTATTGCCAATACGTTTCTTGCTGCCAGCGGAATGCCTGTGGGCAAATCCCTGTGTGAGCACGATCTGGTTGGGGCAGCGCAGGTCCTGATGCAAAAAACGCATATCCCCCTGCCCACTGATGTGGTGACCGCCACTGAATTTTCCGAGACTGCGGCGGCCACCACAAAGCCGGCCGGTGAAGTAAAAGAGGACGAGATGATTCTGGATATCGGCCCCGTTGCGGCGGAGGAAATTGCCGCCATTTTAATGCAGGCCGGCACGATTCTGTGGAACGGCCCGGTTGGGGTCTTCGAGTTCGAGCAGTTTGCCGCCGGCACTGAACGTGTGTCGCGGGCGATAGCCGATAGCCCGGCATTTTCCCTGGCGGGGGGCGGTGACACCCTGGCCGCAATTGACAAATTCGGCATCGCCGATAAGGTTTCATATATTTCCACTGGCGGTGGCGCCTTCCTGGAGTATGTGGAAGGCAAAACGCTCCCTGCGGTCGCGATGCTGGAACAGCGTGCCGAAGACACGCAGGGCTGAAACAGTACAACCTCACAAGAATTAAAGGACTACCAACATGGCATTAATCAGTATGCGACAGTTGCTGGACCACGCCGCAGAGCATGGCTACGGGGTTCCCGCCTTCAACGTGAACAACCTGGAACAGACCCGGGCAATCATGGAGGCGGCGGACAAAACCGATTCACCGGTGATCATGCAGGCCAGTGCCGGCGCTCGCAAATATGCCGGTGCGCCCTTCCTGCGGGCATTGATGGAGGCCGCCATGAATGAGTTCCCCCATATCCCGGTGGTCGTGCACCAGGATCACGGGGTGTCTCCCGGGGTGTGCCAGCGCTCCATCCAGCTGGGCTTCAGCTCGGTGATGATGGACGGCTCTCTGGGTGAGGATGGAAAAACGCCCATGGACTATGATTACAATGCGTCGGTTACGCGAAAGGTAGTCGAGATGGCTCATGCCTGTGGCGTTTCCGTAGAGGGCGAACTGGGTTGTCTCGGGTCTCTTGAGACCGGTGAGGCAGGCGAGGAAGACGGCAGCGGGGCGGAGGGTAAGCTGACTCTCGACCAGATGCTGACTGACCCGGAGGAGGCGGCGCAGTTCGTTAAGGACACCGGAGTAGATGCTCTCGCTATCGCCTGCGGCACCAGTCACGGCGCCTACAAATTTACCCGGCCCCCCACCGGCGACATTCTGGCCATCGATCGCATCAAGGACATCAACTCCCGCATTCCCAACACCCACCTGGTAATGCACGGTTCCTCCTCGGTACCGCAGGACTGGTTAGCCATCATCAATGAGTTCGGGGGTGACATTCCGGAGACTTACGGTGTGCCTTTGGAGCAGATTCAGGAAGGCATTCGGCACGGGGTGCGCAAGGTGAATATCGATACGGACCTGCGCCTGGCCTCAACCGGTGCGATTCGTCGCTTTCTGGCACAGCACCCCTCGGAGTTCGACCCCCGCAAATACCTGGCTGCAACGCAGAAGGCCATGCGCGATATCTGCATCGAGCGCTACGAGGCATTTGGTACTGCGGGCAATGCCGGCAAGATCAAGGTGAAGTCCCTGGCGGCCATGCAACTGGCCTACGATGCGGGCGAGTTGAATCAGCGCGTGAACTGAGCGAGTCCCTTGACACCGGAGCAGTTGCGGGAGTTGCGCGACGGGCTGCCGGCCTATGCGCAGGCGGGTGAGCCGACACCGCTGCAGCGCGTGTTCTGTCAGTACTACGGCATTGATTTTGTAGCCAACTACCCGGGCCTGCAGTATCGCCTGGGTACTGTTCAGTCCGGCGCTTTCAGTGTGGCCATGCACAGCTGGCTGCAAGAGGGGGCGAGCAGCAACCTGCTGCTGGTGCACGGCTATTTTGACCACAGTGGCCTGTTCGGCAAATTAATTGAGCACGGCCTCAGGCGGAACTGCAATGTTGTGATATTTGATCTGCCGGGGCACGGCCTGTCGTCCGGGGAGCCGGCGGTGATTGATGATTTTGCCGACTACAGCAGGGCCATTCACGCAGTGCTGGAGGCTGTGCAATGGCCGCAACTGCCACTGTGGGTGATGGCGCAAAGCACCGGTTGTGCGGCCCTGGTGGAATACACGCGGCACTACCCCTGGCCCTTTGCCGCAACGGTGCTGCTGGCGCCACTGGTGCGCCCGATGGGCTGGAAAGGTGGGCGCATGGCGCACTCGATAGTGCGGCACTTTGTGGATAGTATAGAGCGGAAATTCACTTCCAATTCAAGCGACCCGGACTTTCTCGAAGTCCTGAAGAGCGATCCGCTGCAAAGCCGGCGTCTGCCAGTGCGCTGGGTGACGGCTCTGCGGGCCTGGTTGGCGGCTTTGCCAGCGGCGAACCTGGTGGTCGGGAAGGCCCTGATCGTACAGGGGGATGCCGACCAGACGGTTGACTGGCATTTCAACCTGGAGTTTTATCAGATCCTGTTTCCCGGTAGCGAAGTGGTGATGTTGCCAGGCGCGGGGCATCAGCTGGCAAATGAGTCGACCCGGTTGCGGCAAAGCTATCTGGCGCGGGTAGATGCCTGGATTGCAGAGCAGGGCCTGCCAGCCCACACTATCGAAGCGCCCGTCCCATTGGGCTGATAACAAATGCGAATGTGAGGAAAGTATGAAAATTGGCGTATTGGTTCTTCTATACCTGACGATATTTACCCCCAGCCTGGCTGTGGCAGAGGAACCGGCCAAAACCTTCCCCGGTATCGAGGTGCTTATGACCCCCGAGGAGTTCCAGGCCGCAGGGCTGGACAAGCTGACCCCGGCAGAGCGAGAGTCCCTGAATGGCTTTCTTATCAGGTATACCGCCGAAGATGCGCCTCTTTTATTGACGACCGACGAAGAGGTGTTGCATGCGGTACAGGAGCAGGAAATTGTCTCGGTTATCCAGCAGCCCTTCAAAGGGTGGTCCGGGGATACGGTGTTCCGGCTGGAAAACGGGCAGGTCTGGCAACAGCGGCGCAATGGTAACTACGCCTACCGCGGGACCCATCCGGAGGTCGTTATTTCAAAGAATTTTATGGGCTTCTTTCGTATGGAGCTGGTGGAAAATGGCAAAGCTGTGCAGGTGAAACGAATAAAATAAAGCAGGATTTTGTCAATGGGGCGGAACTTTTTCCCGGTAATACTGCCGCTTAGCTGTTTTCAATCGTGATTTCTGTGCCAGAATGCCAGTCACAGGGGAGTTGATAGACCGGTGCGTATAAAGTCCGGCGTTTTCAACTCTTCCGGTAAAATTGTACAAACTTATAAACAAGGGGAAACAATATGTTGAGAAAATCTCAGCTTTCCGTAGCTGTAAGTGCCGCGCTCGGTATATCGTCCATGACGTTCATGCCCGCAAACGCTCAGGATTTGAGCGCCAACCAACTTGAAGAAGTCATTGTTACGGGCTCGCGTATTCAGCGGCTCAACCTAGTAAGTGCCAGCCCTGTAACCCAGGTAGACGCTGAAGACCTGCTCTTCACCGGTACCACACGGGTAGAGGATCTGGTGAAAAACCTGCCTCAGGTTTACTCCTACTCCAACAGCACCCAGCAGAACGGCGCCACTGGCACCGCGACCCTCAACCTGCGTAATCTCGGTGACGAGCGCACGTTGACGCTGATCAACGGTCGCCGTATGCCAGCGGGTTCCCCCGTCAGCGGTGGTCAAGGCGCTGACATCAACCAGATCCCCGGTGCCCTGATCAAGCGGGTTGAAGTACTCACCGGCGGTGCCTCGGCAACCTATGGTTCCGACGCGGTAGCGGGTGTTGTCAACTTCATCATGGTTGACGACTTCGAGGGTGTGAAGCTCGATTATCAATACAGCGGCTATAGCCATGACAATGACAGCAGCCGCTGGCAGAACGTGGTTGAGGGCGCGGGCTATCCTGCTCCCAGCGGCAATACCACTGACGGTGAGATGGACGATTTGTCGCTCATCATTGGCGGCAACTTTGAGAATGGCCGCGGCAACGCCACCGCCTATGCTACCTATCGCAAAATCAAGCCGATCTGGGCACGGGATCGCGATTACAGCGCCTGTAGCCTGAGTGATAATGTGGACGACTGCGCGGGTTCCTCCACCACGCCTCAGGGGCGGTTTATTGCTCCCGACGGTGAAAACTACCAGAACAATGGCAACCAGTTCGGACCCCTGGAGGACTTTTACAACTTTGGTGCACTGAACTACCTGCAGCGGCCTGACAAGCGCTACACCCTGGGCTCCTTTTCGCACTATGACATCAACGAACACGTGGAAGCGTATACCGAGTTGATGTACATGAATGACCAGTCGACCTCCCAGATTGCGCCCTCGGGCACTTTCTTCAACAACTCAAACATTCCTTGTAACAATGCGTTCTTGTCCGACCAGCAGTTCGACGTCATCTGTACCCAGCAGGGCCTGAACGTTGATGATGTATCCGAAACCCTGGTGGGTCGCCGCAACGTGGAAGGTGGTAACCGCCGACAGGAAACCGAGTACAACACCTTCCGGGGTGTATTCGGCCTGCGCGGGGACATCAACGACACCTGGCGCTACGATGGTTATTTCATGTACGCCCGGGTTGATTACTCGGACACCTACGAGAACGACCTGAATGTCAACAACATACAGCGCGCTTTGGAAGCCGTGGTGGATCCGGATACCGGTGATATTGTGTGTGCTTCCGCGTTGAATGGCGTTGATGGCGCTTGCGTGCCTTACAACGTGTTTGAGGCCGGTGCTGTTACCCAGGAAATGACGGACTACCTCGCCATTCCGCTTTATCAGGACGGCCAAACGGAACAGACTGTCGCTTCTCTTTACTTTGAAGGTGATCTTGGCGATTACGGCATTAAGATGCCCTGGGCCAACGACGGTATCGCCGTCGTGATTGGCGCGGAGTATCGCAAGGAGAGCCTGGAAACCAAGCCTGACCTGGGTTACCAACAGGGTCTCGGTGCCGGCCAGGGCGGTGCAACACAGCCAACCAGCGGCGATTACACCGTGAAGGAAGGTTTTATTGAAGCCAGTATTCCCCTGGTAGAGGGTAAGGACTGGGCCGAGCAGATCGTTCTGGACGGCGGTTACCGTTACTCTGATTACGACTACGGCGAAACTACTGACACCTACGGTATCCGTGTTGCCTGGGCCATCAACCAGCAGGTCAAGGTTCGCGCCAGTTACCAGCGCGCAGTGCGCGGCCCCAATGTGCAAGAGCTGTTTCTGCCACAGGGCCTCAACCTGTTCGATATGACTCAGGATCCTTGCACCAATGGTGTTCCCGGTGGTGTCAGCGTCGGGGGTTATACCCAGGCACAGTGCGCCCAGTCCGGCTTGACTGCCGCACAGTGGGGTAACGATCTCGACAGCGCTGCAGGGCAGTACAACTTCCTGCAGGGTGGTAATGAGAATCTTGCGCCTGAAAAGTCTGATACCTACAGCTACGGTGTAGTATTGACTCCTGATTTCGTGGAAGGGTTGACACTGACCATCGACTACTACGATATCAAGATCGAGGACGGCATCAACAACCTGAGCCCCGAATTTGTCCTTACGGAGTGTCTGGACGGGAATACGGCTCAGTGTGATAGCGTAAAGCGTAACGCTTCACGTGGTGATCTGTGGATTGGCTCCAACACTCAAACCAGCGGCCAGATTATTGCGCTGAATGAGAACCTGTCGGTTGAGCAAGTCAAGGGTTACGACGTTGTCGCCACCTACGACTTCGATATCGGCAGCTGGGGCAGCATGAGCCTCAACAACGTTCTGTCCTATGTTGACTCTTGGGATCAGCAGGAGTTGAGCAACGCACCGAAGGAAGAGTGTGCTGGCGTTTTCGGCGGCGTGTGTGGTTTCCCCACTCCGGACTGGCGTAACAACTTCCGTGCCACCTGGACCACTCCGTGGGATGTGACGGCCAGTGCTGCATGGCGTTACATCAGCGAAGTCGATGAGATAGACGACACTCGCTCTCTGAAGGAAGCAAACTACCTTGACGTGTCTGCGATCTGGGACATCAATGAGTGGGCGAGTGTCCGTGGTGGTATTAACAACGTGACTGACAAGGCGCCGCCTATCGTGGGCAGCAACCAGTCGGGTGCTTCTATCTACGGCGCTGCTAACACCTTCCCCGGTATGTACGACTCTCTCGGTCGTTACTGGTTTGTAGGTGCTTCTCTCAGCTTCTGATGACTCACTTCCTCAGGGCCCGGCATATGCGGGCCTGATGGGATTCAAACTGAAAAAGGCCACCTCGCGATGAGGTGGCCTTTTTTCTGCGCTCTAAAAATCCAGCGTCTGCGGTCTTGAACCAATCCTTGGTGTGCTAAAATAGCACTCTGCAGCGAATAGTTCCCTCAATACCAGCCAGCCTGGCCAGCGCCATATCGCTGTATTCTGCATTGATATCGATAACCACATAGCCCACGGATTCATTGGTCTGTAGAAACTGCGCGACGACGTTAACGTTGTTATCAGAAAATACCCGGTTGATTGCACCCATAATGCCAGGGATATTGTGGTGTATGTGTAGCAGGCGGTGGCTGCCGGCGTGTTCTGGCAGCGCGACTTCCGGGAAGTTCACCGAGCTTATGCTGGTGCCGTTATCACTGTAGCGTGCGAGTTTTTCCGCGACCTCTGTACCAATATTTTGCTGGGCCTCGATAGTGCTGCCACCGATATGTGGTGTCAGGAAGGTATTGTCAAATTGCCGCAGGGGCGATACGAACTCCTCTTCGTTGGAGCGTGGCTCCACAGGGAATACATCGATGGCAGCACCGCCGAGTTTGCCGCTTTTGAGCTGCTCCGCAAGGGCGTCGATATCGACTACCGTGCCACGCGAGGCATTGATAAGAATGCTGCCCGGTTTCATCTCCGCCAGCTGCGCACTTGCCATCATGTTCTGGGTGGATCGGTTTTCCGGCACATGCAGGCTTACCACGTCGGAGCTGTTGAGCAGTTGCGTCAGGCTGGCTATCTGGCGGGCGTTGCCCAGGGGCAACTTATTGACCACATCGAAAAATTGCACCCGCATGCCCAGCCCTTCTGCGATAACACCCAGCTGCATGCCAATATTGCCGTAACCGATAATGCCGAGAGTCTTGCCCCTGATCTCAAAGGAATTTGCCGCGGATTTTTGCCATTCACCCCGATGTGCCTTGGCGTTTTTTTCGGCGACGCCGCGCAGCAGGAGAATCGCCTCCGCGATAACCAGCTCGGCCACGCTGCGGGTATTGGAAAAAGGCGCGTTGAAGACAACAATCCCTTTTTTGGTTGCTGCCGCCAGGTCGACCTGATTGGTGCCAATGCAAAAACAGCCCACCGCAACAAGCTTCCTGGCACTTTCAAAAATGTCCGCAGTGAGTTGGGTGCGCGAGCGTATTCCAACAAAGTGGGCATCGCTAATCGCGCGTTTCAGCTCTTCCGGAGGCAGGGCCTTCTGGTGTAACTCTATGTTGTGGTAGCCGGCATTTTGTAATGTTTCTACCGCGGACGGGTGAACCCCCTCCAACAACAAAATCCTGATCTTACTTTTTTCCAGTGACTCTTGTGCCATTTGGGTGGGGATCCCTGCCGGTTGAACGAAGCCCTCGGGAGAGTGAGATAGAAATCTACCTGCCGGGGAAAAACGGCGCGTATGGTACCATACGCGCCCCCTGAAACGGCGCCCTGTGAAAAATACCGGAGGTAGGCCAGGTGACACCCATTGATGAAAATATTCTGACGGCTCTGGGCGAGATTGTCGGACCCGATAAAGTGCTGACCGATGCGGGCTCCCTGCTGCAGTACGGCCGCGACTGGACCCGCGCTTATACTCCCGACGCCGGAGCAGTCGTATTGCCTGCCTCGGTCAGCGAGGTGCAGGACATTGTGCGCCTGGCGGCTCGCGAGCAACTGGCAATCGTACCTTCCGGTGGCCGTACTGGCCTCAGTGCCGGCGCGGTAGCGCGCCACGGGGAACTGGTGTTGGCTCTTGACCGGCTCAACCATATCGAGGACTTCAATGCGGTTGACCGCACCGTGCGTTGCGGAGCCGGCGTGGTGACTGAGCAACTGCAGCAATTCGCCACAGAGCAGGGGCTGTTCTACCCGGTGGACTTTGCCTCCAGTGGCTCCAGCCAGATCGGTGGCAATATTTCCACTAATGCGGGTGGCATCAAGGTGATCCGCCACGGCATGACCCGGGACTGGGTTGCCGGACTGAAACTGGTCACCGGCACGGGTGAGCTACTGGACCTCAATAGGGGCCTGGCAAAGAACAACGCGGGCTATGACTTGCGTCAGTTGGCCATCGGTGCTGAGGGCACATTGGGGGTGGTGGTAGAGGCGACCATGTCACTCGCTCGTCAACCCGACAATCTTGCAGTGTTGGTGCTGGGTCTGCCCGACATGGCCGCCATCATGTCGGTGCTTTCCGCCTTTCAGGCGGACATCGAACTCAGTGCATTCGAATTCTTTTCCGAGCTTGCCCTGTGCAAAGTGGTTGAACACCAGGGACTGCAGCGGCCGTTTGCGACACCCGCGGAATACTATGCTCTGCTGGAATTTGAACAGCCGGATGAACAGGCCCTGGAAAAGGCAATGGGACTATTTGAACACTGTATGGAGCAGGGTTGGGTAGTGGACGGTGTCGTGAGCCAAAGCGTCGCCCAGGCCATGGCTCTCTGGCGCTTGCGCGAAGACATTTCGGAAACCATCTCCCGCTGGACTCCCTACAAGAACGACATTTCTACTCTGGTATCGCGGGTGCCCGAGCTCCTCAGCGAAGTCGAGAGTGTGGTTAACGCGAGCTACCCCGAGTTTGAAATCGTCTGGTTTGGCCATATCGGCGACGGCAATGTGCACTTGAATGTGTTGAAGCCCGATGGGATGGACATGGATGAGTTCCAGCGCCGTTGTGGTGAAGTATCAACCTGGGTGTTTGAGATTGTGCAGCGCCATGGCGGTAGCATTTCCGCAGAACACGGTGTGGGTCTGCTCAAAAAAGATTACCTGCATTACAGCCGTTCTCCACTGGAAATCGACATCATGCGGCAGATCAAGCGAGTGTTCGATCCGCAGGGGATCATGAACCCGGGGAAGATCTTTGATCTTTGACATTGCCTTCCGTTAAGTTGGGGGCAGGTATAAATGTTCTTTTGATTCTCGCCGTGGATGCGACAGTGTGCACTCCGAGACACGCCGCAAGTACATCCATGTAGGCTCGTTTCGCGCATCCATGCGCTCAGCGGTCCCGCAGCGCACACTGCCACACCCACGGCTACCATCAGTGATGTATTAGGTGTGAGGGTTTAACTATTAGTTTCTTGCGAGCGAACATTTCTGAGCAGCGGGCGTGAGATGTCGTTTCGCCGGACCGTAGAGCACATGGATGTGCGAAACGAGCCTACATGGACGTATTTACGGCGTGTCCGGCGAAACGACATCTCACGACCGTTGCGTATAGACTAAATCACAAAAAAATACGTCTGGCAGAGACCACTCAGATTAATCACTCCGCGAAAAGTGTTTTCACGCCAGAAGCAGTCCCAAGCAACAAAACATCCGCGGGCTTCAACGCAAAGAGTCCATTGGTCACCACACCGGTGATGTTGTTGATTTTCGCCTCCATCGCCAGAGGCGCGGGAATCGAAAAGTTGAACACATCGAGAATAATATTGCCGTTATCCGTGACGACACCTTCACGATAGACCGGATCGCCACCGAGCTTGACCAGCTCCCGCGCCACATGACTGCGCGCCATGGGAATCACTTCGACCGGCAATGGGAACTGGCCCAGGGTGTGAACGAGTTTGCTCTCGTCGGCGATGCAGATAAACTCGGCCGCCACAGCGGTGACAATTTTCTCCCGGGTTAATGCCGCGCCGCCGCCCTTGATCAATTGCAGGGCGCTGTTACTTTCGTCGGCGCCGTCTATATAGAAATCCACCTGGTTGACCGTATTCAGGTCATAGACCGGAATGCCGTGGCTTTTCAGGCGTGCCGCCGAGGCCTCGGAACTGGCGACTGTGGCGTTGATGAGGCCCTTGATGCCAGCGAGACTATCGATAAACAGGTTGGCGGTGGAGCCGGTGCCTATGCCCAGCACGGTATCGTTGTCCAGTTTGGGGCGGATGTACTCCAGCGCTGCAGCGGCAACGGCCTGTTTCATGTCGTTCTGATTCATGGTTTTTCTCCGTATGCCGGATGGTGTCAAAGCGCCACAGTATAGGGCAGGGTATCCGGCCGATCACGAAAAATACCCAAATAGCCGATGCCTGTGGGGCTGAAAAACCGGGCTCGCTACATTAAGATGGTCGGCCTGCCTGTTAACCCGGAAACACCGTCCTGATGCCAGAGTCCTATATCAAGCGAATACTCGATGCACGCGTTTACGACGTCGCCAGGGAGACGCCGATAAACGAGGCCCTGCTGATGTCGCGTCGGCTGGACAACCGGGTGTGGCTGAAACGCGAAGATCTGCAACCGGTGTTCTCGTTTAAGTTGCGTGGAGCGTACAACAAGATGAGCCGGCTGAGCCCGGAGCAGCTTGCGGCTGGTGTGGTAGCGGCGTCGGCGGGCAATCACGCGCAGGGCGTGGCGATGGCAGCGCAGAAACTGAACGTCAAGGCAACCATCGTCATGCCCCGAACCACACCACAGATAAAGGTGGACGCGGTGCGCAATCGCGGTGCGCGGGTAGTGTTGCACGGAGATTCATTTGAAGAAGCGTCCGTTCACGCCCGCAAGCTGGTGGATGAGAAAGCCATGACCTATGTGCACCCCTTCGACGACGCCGACGTGATCGCCGGGCAGGGCACGATAGGTATGGAAATTGTGCGCCAGCACCAGCAGCCCCTGGATGCCTTGTTTGTGCCGGTAGGTGGCGGTGGACTACTGGCGGGAATCGCGGCCTATGTGCGCTATGTGTGGCCCGATACACGCATTATTGGGGTGGAGCCCGAGGACGCTGCCTGCCTGCAGTTGGCTTTGCAGAAGGGTCGCCGGGCGACGCTGCCGCAAGTGGGCCTGTTTGCAGAAGGCTGTGCCGTCGCGCAAATCGGCAAGGAGACGTTCCGTGTTATTCGCCAAACGGTGGATGAGGTTATCACTATCTCCACCGACGAGATGTGCGCCGCGATCAAGGATATTTTTGAGGACACACGCGCCATTACCGAACCGGCCGGCGCTTTGGCGCTGGCTGGATTAAAAAAGTACGTGGAGAATACCGGTGTAACGGGGCAACACCTGCTGGCGGTAGTCAGTGGTGCCAATACCAACTTTGACCGCCTGCGTTACATCTCGGAGCGTACCGAGACCGGCGAGCATCGCGAGGCCGTTATCAGCGCAACGTTACCGGAACAGCCCGGCGCGTTTAAAAAGTTTTGTGCCACCCTCGGGCGTCGTAATATTACCGAGTTTAATTATCGTTACGCCGATGCGGGTTCGGCGCAAGTCTTCGCGGGTTTATCGGTGGTGCCCGGCGGTGAGGATCTCGCAGACCTGCTTGCTGACCTCGAAAAGCACGGCTATATCACCGAAGATCTCACCGATAACGAGGTAGCCAAGCTACACGTGCGTTATATGGTGGGTGGGCATGCGCCGATGGCGGTTGATAACGAGTGTGTGTACCGGGTGGAATTTCCAGAGCGACCGGGTGCCTTGCTGGCCTTTCTTTCGGGGTTGGGGCAGCGCTGGAATATATCCATGTTTCACTATCGCAACCACGGGGCCGCCTTCGGCCGTATTCTGGTGGGAGTGCAACTGCCGAAAAAAGAACGCCGCGATTTTGAGCAGCTTTTGAGCGAGCTCAAGTTTCCCTACTGGGACGAGACCAATAATCGCGCCTACCAGCTCTATTTGGGTCAACGCAGGGGATAAACTGCCGAAATGCCCAGTTTGCGCGGGTTTCGGGGTTTTCTTTTACCCTCGGCTGGGATAAGATTGCGCCGAGTTTGTGTAATAATCACGAAAAAAACACTAGGTACACCCGTGGTGCAAACGGAAGACAGCTTGCGAATTGCTGTGCTATCAACATTGGCTAGAGAATAAAAAAGTTGACGAGAAAACCGGATCTACTTTTCATCCTGTTGCTTGCTTTCAGTGTTGGCGTGCTCGGAACGCTGTTACTGCCTCTTGCGGCAAATGACACTGTGGCAGCGCCCGCCTCGGAATTACAGGCAGGCGTTATTATTCAGGAATGAGGGCTGCCCTCAGTTTGTTTCCACCCTGCAGCAGTGCAGGGCGGCTTCAGTTAGCACAAAATCCATAGAAATATCCCACGGATCCCCGGGCACCCGGGCCACTTGCTGTAGTGCGTGCGCGAGCCCCACCAGCAGCGGGCCATCTACCCCCGCCAGTGCCCGGTCATAGTATCCACCCCCCATTCCCAGCCTCCCGCCATGAAGGTCCCAGGCCACCAGTGGCAGTAACACAATATCCAGAGCCGAGACGCTGCTGCGCTCTGCGTCTGCAGCCGGTTCCGGTATGCCGAAGCGATTGGCCTGCAGCGTCATAGCGCTGTCCCAAAGGGCAAATTCCAGTTCGTTGTTTTCATTAATTACAGGCAGGAAGAGCAGTTTGCCTTCACTGCGGCACACTGCTTCCAGTGAAGACGTTTCGATTTCGCCATCGTTGGCGAGATACAAGGCAATGCGAGTCGCTTCGGACCACCCGGGTAGCTGGTTGACCCGTCTGGACACAGCGCTTGCCGCCCGGAGTTGTGCCGGTGGTTTCAGCGCCTGTCGTTGCTGGCGCATATGCTTGCGCAGCTGGGCTTTGCTTGGGCTCATACAAGTTGGATTCCTGGCGTACCGCTGACAGCACTGCCCTTGAACCCGATGGTTCAAGGTGGTGGTCCCTGTACTGTATCAGGCTTTCCGGTCTGGGCCGGACATGCACACCAACAGCAGCGAGAGACCCCCGGATACATATTATCGGCTCGAGGACTGTCTGCCTGGCGCATACGCCAGGTACCCGTGGCTATTATAACCCAGAAAAGCCGGAGCGGCGTAAATCAGCTAATTTCGAGTTGGCGCAGTTGGTACAGGGCATCATCCAGTTTGCGGTTGATACGCTGCACCGACTCTGCAGAGGGTGGCAGCTCCACCATCTCAGGCTGTTCCGATGCACGCAGTAATTCGTGGCTGATATTGAGCGCCGCCATCACCGCGATACGCTCCAGTCCGATCACTTTGCCGCTGTCACGTATGCCGCGCATTTGCTTGTCGAGGTATTTTGCGGAGACCATCAGTTCGGCTTCCTGTTCTTCAGGGCAGGCGACCTGGTAATCCTTGTCGAGTATTTTAACCGTTACGGTGTTTGGCTGAGACACGACACTAGTTCTCCATAGTCCGCAGGCGATTGATCATGGCTTCGACCCGCGTGCGGGCGAGCTCGTTCTTGTCTATAAGATCCTGTCGCTCGCTCTGCCAGCCGGCGTTGTCGGCTTTCAGTGCCTGATTTTCACGATTGAGTTGATCGCATAGCGCAATCAACTCATCAATCTTCTGTTCAAGAACCTGGAGTTCGTTGTCGGCCATGGAGGTATACTGGGGTCGTTTATTCGTGTCTGCCACTATAGTGGTGGCCCGCAGCAAGGTCAACGTAACAAAATTCATACATATCAATAGCATGCCAAGTTTTTTGCAGCAATCGGTCGAAGTGCACCGGCCGCTGCCGGGCAATTTTCTTTTGAAAGGAGAACAATATGTCTACCAATTCGCGTGGGGAGGTGTCGCAATTTGACTTCGAGGAGCTGGCAAACCAGCTGCTGGAACAGGGTATAGCGGTCTCCCCCGCCGATTTGCACGGCTGCATCGTGGGCCTGTTGGCGGCCGGCGCAAGCCATGAGGCCGAAGCAGGGCTGGCTGCGCTGCATGAGTCTCTGGACCTGGATCTGCACGGTGAGTTGGCGGAGCAGATACTGGCGCTCTACCGGACTACGGCGCTGGCGCTGGCCGATGATGAATTCGATTTTTATCCGCTGCTGCTGGATGACAGCGCGGACCTGGCCAGCCGCACCGCGGCACTGGCCAGTTGGTGCGGCAGTTTTTTGTCTGGCTACGCTCATGCCAGCGCCGCGACCGATCAGCAGCGCTCTGCATTGCCTGAAGACAGTAGCGAAGTGTTGCGTGACCTGGCAGCCATCGCCGAGGCGGATCACGACGACATCGAAGAAGACGAGGAATCTGAAAAGGCCTATGCGGAGTTGACCGAGTATATCCGCTTCGCCGCGCTGAATGCCTATGCGGACCGGATGCCTGGTGTCGCCGGAGAAAATGTTGTCAATCCCCGGGGCTCGCTGCACTAGGGGCCGATAATTACTGCGGGCTTCACCAGCTGTGATAATCTGCGGCTCTTTGGCCAGCTTTCCCCAGCATTTATCGCATGACTATCAGTAAAACCGAATTTGCGCGGCGCAGAAAAAACCTGATGGCGTTGATGGAGCCCGACAGTATCGCCATTATTCCCTCGGCTCTGGAGCAGATGCGCAGCCGGGATACGGAGCATCCGTTTCGCCAGGACAGTGATTTTTACTACCTTTGTGGCTTTACCGAGCCCGAGGCGGTGATCGTGCTGGCTCCCGGGCGTCGACACGGGCAGTTTGTGATGTTCTGTCGGGAGCGCGATCCCGGAATGGAGTTGTGGAACGGCTACTGCGCTGGACCCGAAGGCGCCTGCGAGAAATTTGCGGCCGACGACGCTTTCCCCATCGGCGACATCGACGATATTTTGCCGGGCCTGATTGAAGGCCGCGACCGCGTTTATTATTCCATGGGGCGCAGTACCGAGTTTGACCGGCAGATTATGGATTGGGTCAACAGCATTCGCAGCAAGGAGTCCTCCGGCGCGGTCCCGCCTGGCGAGTTTACCGATCTCAACCATTTGGTTCACGACATGCGCCTGGTGAAAAGTGCCGCGGAACAGCGCCTGTTACGTCAGGCGGGAGAGATTACCGCCAGGGGACATGCCCGCGCCATGCGGTTCTGCCAACCCGGCCAAAACGAGTACCAGTTGGAAGCCGAGCTCGCGCATGAGTTTGCGTCCAGCGGGGCAAGACACCTCGCCTATCCGTCAATTGTTGGCAGCGGGGTCAACTCCTGCACCCTGCATTACCTGGATAACAACTGTGTGATGCGCGATGGAGACCTGGTATTGATCGATGCTGGCTGCGAGCTGGAATATTATGCCGCGGATGTTTCTCGTACTTTCCCCGTCAATGGCCGGTTTACGGGTGAACAGCGAGCACTTTATGACGTTGTATTGCAGGCGCAGCTGGCCGCGATCGCGAAAATCAAACCGGGTAACAATTGGAACCAGCCCCATGATGCCAGCGTGCGTGTTATCACCGAGGGGTTGGTAGAGCTTGGCCTGCTGAGAGGCGGGGTGGACCAGCTCATCGAGCGCGGCGCCTATCGCGAGTTTTATATGCATCGGGTAGGGCACTGGCTGGGGTTGGATGTGCACGACGTCGGCGATTACCGTGTGGGGGACCAGTGGCGCCAACTGGAAGCGGGAATGGTAATGACCGTTGAACCGGGTATTTATGTCTCGCCGCATAACAACAAGGTTGCCCGGAAGTGGCGCGGTGTTGGCATCCGGATAGAGGACGATGTGTTGGTGACGGCGCAAGGTTGTGAAATTCTTACTGCCGCTGTGCCCAAGGCAGTGGATGACATTGAGGCACTGATGGCGGGATGAACCGGTGAAACAAACTCGCGATATTGTTATAGCCGGTGGCGGAATGGTAGGTGCCAGCCTCGCGCTTCAGCTCGCCCGCGTACTGCCGGAGGATACCTCGATTTGCCTGATAGAAGGCTTTGCATTGCCAGCGCCACTGGCAACGGGCCGGCCCGAGTACCACCCATCGTTTGATGCCCGGTCCACGGCCCTGAGTTATAGCTCGCGGCTGATCTACGAGAAAATGGGCTTTTGGGATGAGCTGCTGCAGTGGTTGTGTCCGATAGACAGCATCCATGTATCAAGCCGGGGACGATTTGGCAGCTCGCTGTTACGGGCGGGAGATTACGCCTGGCCGGCATTGGGTTACGTGGTGGAAAATGCCTGGCTTGGCAATGCCTTGGTCCAGGCCCTGCACCGCCAGGGTCGCGTGGAAATTCTCAGCCCGGCCAAGGTGGTCGCTGCTGTGCCCGCAGGTCGGGGAATGCGGCTGCAACTGGAGAATGCACCGTTTTCCGACATCGACACCGCGCTGCTGTTGGTCGCCGATGGGGCCACCTCCGGGTTACGTGAGCAGCTTGGCGTGCATGTTCAGGAAAAGCCCTATCGCCAGCATTCCCTGATAGCAAATGTGGCTTTTGCCCAGCCCCACGCGGGTTGCGCCTACGAACGATTCACCGACCAGGGGCCGGTGGCGTTGCTGCCATTGCTTGCCTCCAGCCCGGGTGAGAATCGCAGTGCCCTGGTCTGGACGCTATCACCCGGGCAAGCGGAACACCTTCAAGCGTGTCCGGCGGGGGAATTTCTGCAGGCACTGCAGGACAGATTTGGCTACCGTTTGGGACGAATGGTGCAGGTTGGGGAGCGCCATTGCTATCCGCTGTCACTTATCCAGTCCAGTGAGCAGGTGCGGCAGGGTGTGGTGGTGATGGGCAATGCGGCCCATGCCCTGCACCCAGTGGCAGGGCAGGGTTTCAACCTGGCATTGCGCGACGTCGCCGAGTTGGCGAAGGTTGTCACCTGGGGCATCGGTGAAGGGCAGTCCCCCGGTGACCTCAGCCTGTTGCAACGCTACCTGACGCGACAGCAGCCCGACCAGTACAGGACAATCGAATTTAGCGACCGCCTCCCCTCCCTGTTTATGCAAACTGACCCGGTGTTGGGCCTGGCGCGTGACCTGGCTCTTTCCGGGCTGGACATCCTGCCGCCCCTGAAGCGGGTCTTTGTGCGGCACGCTGCGGGAGTTGCAACAATGGCCGCTGGCATGGGCGATCCACCCGCGGAGCAGAGGCATGGCTGAAACCCTGCGGTTCGATATCGTAATTGTAGGTGCCGGCATTGCCGGCAGTGCACTGGCAGCCGCCCTCAGTGGCAACGGTCTGGCCATCGCCCTGCTGGAAGCGCAGTCGCTACAGCGGCCAGAGTTGCCTGTAGCACGCCAACTGCAGGATTTTGATTCGCGCGTCAGCGCAATTACGCCGCGCTCGAGAAGTTTGCTTGAGAAGCTTGGGGCCTGGGAAGCGGTAGCGGCCTACCGCCAGTGCGCCTATCAACATATGACCGTATGGGATGCTGAGGGTACCGGCGGGATCGAGTTTGATTGCGCTGACGTTAACGCGCCGGCTCTGGGCCACATCGTGGAGAACAGGGCCATCGTCAGCGCGCTGTTGGCCTGTGTTAACCGATCTGCCGACGTCACCGTATTCAGTGAGACGAGGTTGCAGGACTGCAGCCGCGACGACAATGCGTCTGTTACCCGTATTCAGTTGGATAACGGCGCCACCCTGGAGGCAGACCTGTTGGTTGCCGCTGACGGCGCCCTGTCGCGAGTGCGGGAGATGTTTGGGTTCACTACCCGCGAGTGGGATTACGGTCACAAGGCCATTGTCACTACCGCGCAGCTAGAGCATTCGCACGAGGAAACCTGCTGGCAGCGCTTTCTCACCAGCGGCCCGCTGGCGTTTCTACCGCTGCCGGGCGATGGCGATCACCATTACTGCTCTATTGTGTGGTCGCTGGCGCCTGAACGCGCAGAATATCTCATGGCACTGGACGATGAAGCTTTCTGCGGAGAGCTGGAGAGCGCTATTGAGCGCCGCCTTGGGCGAGTACTGGGCTGTTCACAACGCGTTGCTTTTCCGCTGCGCCAGCGCCACGCTGTCGATTACGTACAGACCGGAGTTGCCCTCGTCGGGGATGCCGCCCATACCATTCATCCGCTGGCGGGCCAGGGGATTAACCTGGGGCTGCAGGATGTCGCTGTACTGGCTGAAGAGATTCTCGGTGGCCAGGCGCAGGGTCTGGACCCCAGGCAGCTCGCGTTGTTGCGACGCTACCAGCGGCGGCGCAAGGGTGAAAACCTGCTGATGATGGCGGCAATGGACGGATTCAAGGCTCTCTTCGAGCAGCAGTCCCTGCCCTTGCGCTGGCTGCGCAACGCCGGAATGCGCCGTGTCAGCCATATGGGGCCACTAAAGCAGCAGTTGATCCGCCGGGCCATGGGTGTGGCCTGATCCGGATTAGCGCTGCATCATCATTGTTTTTCACCGCCTGCTCGCTAAAATGGAGCGGCCCAAAAGCCCGCACCCCCACCCGATTGGACATCGCCAGAGGATATACTATGAGCCAGACTCCCAATGAATTGAAATACGCCAGCAGCCATGAATGGGCGCGTCTGGAGGAGGATGGCACGATCAGCGTGGGCATCACCGACCACGCCCAGGAGGCACTGGGCGACGTGGTATTTGTCGAGTTACCCGACGTGGGTACGGTGCTTGCTGCCGGAGATGAGGCCGGTGTGGTTGAATCCGTAAAGGCGGCTTCAGATATTTATGCGCCAGTGGGTGGCACGGTTATCGAAATTAACGGGCAGCTCGAGGATGAGCCCGAGATGGTTAATAGCGATCCCTATAATGACGGCTGGTTTTTCAAGCTCCAGCCCGGTGATACCAGCGAGCTGGAAGCATTGCTGTCTGCCGGGGATTACCAGCAGCAGTGTGATGACGAGGACTAGCCGCCGGTTGAAAAACCCTCAGCCAGTTGTTCGATCTTGAGTGCTGAGGCGGCGCCAGCTGCCGAACTCTACCTGCGCAGGGGGGCTGATCGACGCCTGCGGGGCGGCCACCTCTGGATATACTCCAATGAAATAGATACAGGGCGGACTCCGCTGGGCGAATTTGCCGCCGGCGATCTCGTTGCCGTTAAGGATGCTGCCGGTACCGTCATGGGTTCGGCGTACATGGAGCCCCAATCCCTTATCTGCGCCAGGTTATATGCCCCGGGGGAGCAGCGAGATCTCGATCAGGCGTTGTTTACCGAGCGTCTGGTGACAGCGCTCGCTGGACGGACGGCGGTATTTGATCGGCCTTTTTATCGCCTGGTGTACGGCGACAGCGATATGCTGCCGGGGGTGGTGATCGATCGTTTCGGTGACTACCTGGTAGTGCAGCTGAATAACGCCGGTATTGAGCGATTTCGCGAAGGCCTGGTCGCCGCGCTGATCGCCCAGTTTCGGCCGCGCGGTATTCTCCTGCGCGGCGATAGCCGCAGTCGCCGAGAGCAGGGTCTGGCCGAGGGAGCTGAGGTCGTCCACGGCGAGGTGCCTGAACGGGTGATGCTGGAAGAGAATGGCGTGCAATTCATGGTGCCCGTCCACGAGGGCCAGAAAACCGGTTGGTTCTACGACCACCGCATGTCGAGAGCGCGCCTGGCTTCCTGGGTAAAGGGCAAGACCGTACTCGATGTGTACAGCTACATTGGCGGCTGGGGCATACAGGCTGCCGCGTTTGGTGCCACACAAGTCTGTTGCCTGGATAGCTCTGTGCAGGCCCTGGAAGGTGTGTCCACAAATGCCGAGCTGAACGGTTTACAGGACCGGGTTTCCACATTGCGCGGTTCCGCTCCGGAAACCATGGCGACTCTGCGCGCGGAAGGTCGTCAGTTTGACGTGGTCATTCTCGATCCGCCGGCGTTTATCCAGCGCAAGAAGGACCTGAAGAAAGGCATCACCGCTTACCGGCGTATCAATGAGCTGGGCCTGCACTTACTGCGCCCGGGCGGATTGCTTGTTTCCGGCTCCTGCTCGATGCACCTGTCCCGGGCGGACCTGATTTCGGCCATGCAACAGGCTGCTGTGCGGGCGGCTTGTCAGTTGCGCGTTGTCGAGCAGGGCGCGCAGGGCCCGGACCACCCCATACATCCGGCGATTCCGGAGACCGAGTACCTCAAGGCGATTTTTGCCCGCAAAATATAAGCGCACGAAAACGGTGTCAGCTGTGTACGTTAATCCCGCAGGGATATAACGGGCCACCCCCGGGCATTCGCCCGCGCGCGCAGCCGGTCGTCAGGATCAACCGCGACAGGATTATCGACGATCTCCAGCAGTGGCAGATCGTTATGCGAGTCGCTGTAAAAGTATGCGCCTTCCAGCGTGATATTGCGCTGGGCCAGCCAGCTGTTCAGGCGGGTGACTTTGCCGGCATGATAAGACGGCACCCCGAAAGGCTCCCCTGTGTACCGGTTATCAACAATCTCACCCTCGCAGGCGATCAGGTCGCTGACTCCCAATAGACTGGCAATCGGTCGGGTGATGAATTCGTTGGTGGCAGTAATAATCAGTAATTCGTGACCCCGGGTCCGGTGGCTGTCCAATAGCTGTGCCGCCTTTGGCAGCAGGATCGGTTCAATTTTGGCGACCATGAAATCCCGATGCCAGGCATCCAACTGGTCCCGCGGGTGGCCTGCAAGAGTGGATAGCGAGAAGCGCAAATAGGCGTCTATATCCAGCGTGCCGGCCTTGTAGTCAGCGTAGAACTGGTCATTGCGGGCGGCAAAATCCTCTGCGTCAACCAGCCCGCGCTCGCAGACGAATTCACCCCACAAGTTGTCGCTGTCGCCGCCCAACAGAGTGTTGTCCAGGTCAAAAATAGCCAGCGTCACAGTCAAAAAACTCCTCAAAAGGGCGGCCAGCATAGCGAGAGTCAAGCACCGAGTAAATTTCTCTGACGCCGGAAAGTGTGGAACAATAGATCAGGGAGACACCGACCCAATAACGAGAGTGACGCTTCGACGTGATTGATTCTGATGGCTTCAGGGCTAATGTTGGCATAGTGGTAGCGAACGACCACGGGCAGGTTCTATGGGCCCGCCGTGTGGGGGGGCGTGATGCCTGGCAGTTTCCCCAGGGTGGAATCAACCGGGGAGAAACACCGGAACAGGCGCTTTATCGTGAGCTGGAGGAGGAAGTTGGCCTGGCACCCGCTGCTGTTGAGGTGTTGGCTTGTACGCGCGGCTGGCTGCGTTATCGGCTGCCCAAGGCCTTTGTGCGCAAGGGTCAGAACCCGGTGTGCATTGGTCAGAAACAGAAGTGGTTTCTGCTGCGTATGGTGGCGGACGATACCGAAGTGCGTTTCGACATGAACGAGAAACCCGAATTTGATCACTGGCAATGGGTCAGTTACTGGTATCCACTGAACCAGGTCATCGCCTTTAAGCGTGAGGTGTATCGGCGGGCGATGAAAGAGCTGGCACTGCCATTGGGGCGCCACACAGAAAAGCAGTTGGGACACTAACGATATGTTGGAAACGCTGCGCAAGATTGTCCAGCAGGTAAATGCCGCTGAGAATTTACCTGAAGCGCTCGATATTATTGTGGAGCGTGTTCGCGATGCTATGGGCACCGAAGTATGCAGTGTCTACATGCGTGACCCGAAGTCAGGGCGCCTCGTTTTCCAGGCAACCAAAGGCCTGAACATCAAGCAGGTAGGTACGGCCAGCCTTGCGCCCGGTGAGGGTCTGGTGGGCCTGGTCGCCGAGCGCGAGGAACCGGTGAACCTGGAAGATGCTGAAAGCCATCCAAGTTTCCAGTTTCTCCCTGACCTGGGGGAGGAGCGATTCCATTCTTTTCTCGGTGTGCCGATTATTCACCAGCGGGAAGTGCTGGGTGTGCTGGTTGTGCAGCAGGGACAGCGGCGTCGCTTCGATGAGAGTGAAGAGGCGTTTCTCGTCACCATGTCGGCGCAACTGGCGGGGGTTATCGCTCATGCCAGGGTTACCGGCGCAGTCGGTGTGGGCAAGCTGGCAGGAGCGGGTGTTGTCGCCAAGGTGTCCGGTGTACCCGGTGCCCCGGGAATAGCCATTGGCACCGCTGTGGTGGTCTCCCCATCCGCCGACCTGTACACGGTTCCGCAGCGAGCGGCGCAAGACCGGCGCGAGGAATTGCGCGCATTCAAAAGTGCACTGGACAGTGTGCGCGCAGACATACAGGCGGTGGCAGACAATCTCGGATCAGAGCTGAGCACTGAAGACCACGCCCTGTTCGATGTCTACATAGGAATTCTGGGTGACTCCACCATCGGCGCAGAGGTTGCCAGCCTGATCAAGGCCGGTGAGTGGGCGCAGGGCGCACTCAGTCAGGTGATGATAGAGCACATTCGTCATTTTGAGCGTATGGAGCACAGTTATCTCAAGGAGAGAGCTGTAGATGTTAAGGATCTGGGTACGCGAGTGCTTGCTTACTTGCAGGAATCCACAGTCGAAACTCGCAGCTATCCCGCCAATACCATCCTGGTGGCGGAGGAGCTGACAGCGACATCACTGGGAGAGGTGCCGCGTGACAAACTGGCGGGACTCATCTCGGTGCGGGGTTCTGGCAACTCGCATGTCGCCATATTGGCACGCGCGATGGGGGTGCCCACCGTTATGGGTGCGGTCGATTTGCCCTACGCCCGGCTGCAGGATCGCGAGCTGATTATCGATGGTTATAACGGTTCTGTGTACCTTAATCCCCCGGCGGAATTACGGCAGCGATTTCAGGACGTGCTGGACCTGGATAGAGCCACTTCCAGGGATCTGGAATCCCTGCGCAATGAGCCCTGTGAAACACTGGACGGTCATCGTATGCCGCTCTGGGTCAATACCGGTCTTATGGCCGATGTTACCCGGTCGCTTGAGCAGGGCGCTGAAGGTGTTGGTCTGTACCGCACGGAAGTACCCTTTTTATTGCGTGACCGGTTCCCCAGTGAGGAAGAGCAGAGGCAAATATACCGGGAACAGCTGGTGGCGTTCGCGCCGCGGCCGGTAACCATGCGCACCCTGGATATTGGCGGAGACAAATCCCTGCCCTACTTTCCCATCGAGGAGGACAACCCTTTTCTGGGCTGGCGCGGTATCCGGGTAACGCTGGATCACCCGGAGATCTTTCTGGCGCAAATCCGCGCCATGCTGAAGGCAAACGAGGGGCTGGGGAACCTGCGCATCATGCTGCCGATGATCTGCAATACCGCTGAGCTGGACGAAGCCATGGATCTCATTCATCGCAGCCACCGGGAATTAATGCAGGACGGGTTGACTGGTGAGCTGCCGCCTATCGGGGTAATGGTGGAGGTGCCGGCTGCGGTGTTCCAGGCTCGGGCGCTGGCTCGCCGTGCGGATTTCCTGTCCGTGGGCAGCAATGACCTGACGCAATACCTGTTGGCGGTGGATAGAAATAATGCCAGGGTGGCCGACCTCTACCATGCGTTGCATCCAGCGGTGCTGCAGGCGCTGGCCAGTGTTGCCGAGGCGGCCCGGGCCGAGGGAAAATCCATCGGCATTTGTGGTGAGCTGGCCGGAGACCCGGAGGGGGCGGTACTGCTGTTGGCCATGGGGTATGAAGTGCTGTCGATGAACTCCACAAGCTTGCCTCGGGTGAAAAAAGCCCTGCGCAACATCAAGTTCAGTGACGCCGAGGAGTTGTTGGTAGAAGTTTTGTTACTTGATGATGTCAGCGCGGTGGTACAGCGATTGCAGCAATTCCTCAGCGATCATGGCCTGGAGCAATTCATCCACAATCCTGTGGAGTAATAGCCTGGCGGTCGACACCGTGTCACGCCACGATGAAGCTCTCTTCCTGCTGCTTCACGATTTCTCCCTGCGCATCAAATGTGGATTCTCGCCAGCTGACCCGGCCTGCCCGGTCCTGCCACAGTGTCGTGCTGGAACGGGTGCCGTAGCTGGCGGTGGTTATAAACTGGGATGACAGCACCTGGGCCATGTCATCGGTCAGTCCAAGCTGGTGTAAGGCTGATGAGTCTGCAAGCTCCCGGTCTGCCACTACCGCCGCCAGTTTATCGTGGCCCAGCTCCTCGTTGCCAAGCAGGGTTTGCAGTCTTTGTTTCCCGAGAACAACCTTGGGCCACGGTGTATCCAGCTGGGCGTTGCTCAGGCCGTACAAGCCCGGTGCCAGCAATGCCGGTTCACACCGGTTCGCCGAGGGGCTGTTGGTGAGATACCAGAGCTTTTCCGCGGTGCCCACCAGCAGATTGAAGCCGGCGTACTCATGGGCGTTGGGAATCAACTCGGCCAGATAGCTTTCCGGGTCCTGACTGCCTGTGAGGAAGCCCAGAGGGAGTTCACCCCTTGAGCGCGGTGCGGGGGCGGTTCTGGCAGGATCACGGCAGTTGGTGATGGCGGCAAAACGCCCCTTGCGGGTGAGGCCCATCCAGGTGCCACCCTGTTCCAGGTCGCGTCCGGCGAGCAGTTGCGGATATTCCGGCCAGAATGTTGCGGCGGCGGTTGGTCTGGCATGGAATTCATCGCGGTTGGCCGCCAGTACCAGGGGGTAGCGAGAATCTACCCTGTGGGAAAAAATCAGCAGGCACATATTGGTGGCATCCTATATAAATGTCGTCCGCGGCGGCTAAAGAATTGTGCATCACAACAGGGTGCACGATAATACCGTCTTTGCTCCGCGATTGCCCTTGTGCTCATCCGCCGGTCGGGTGTTGCTGTACTCACCAACCGTAACAGGCTGCTATGTTGCCGTATCCCCAGATAGATCCCGTTGCAATCGCCCTTGGGCCTGTAAAGGTGCATTGGTATGGCCTCGCCTACCTGGCCGGACTAGCGTTTGCCTGGTGGCTTGCCGTGCGGCGTAGCCAGGTGCCTGGGTCGGCGGTACGTCGGGAGCAGGTGGATGACCTGATCTTCTTTGGTGCCCTGGGTGTGGTGTTGGGTGGTCGCATTGGCTATGCCCTGTTTTACGGGGCGGATAAGCTGGCGGAAGATCCCACCTGGCTGCTGCGGCTCTGGCAGGGGGGCATGTCATTCCACGGCGGGATGCTGGGGGTTATGGTGGCAATGTATCTGTTTGCCCGGCGTCGCAATATCGCCATAGGTGCCCTGCTTGATTTTGTTGCGCCACTGGTACCCTTTGGTCTCGCCTTTGGCCGCCTGGGTAACTTTATTGGTCAGGAGCTCTGGGGGCGGCCAAGCGATGCACCCTGGGCCATGGTTTTCCCGCAGGACCCGTTGCAATTGGCCCGCCACCCCTCTCAGCTCTATCAGTTTGCGCTGGAAGGATTATTGCTCGGCATAATATTGATCTGGTTTTCCTCGCGGCCCAGGCCCACCTGGGCCGTTTCGGGCATGTTTTCCCTTGGCTATGGCTGTCTGCGCTTTGCGGTTGAGTTCTTTCGGGAGCCGGATCAGCATATCGGTTTCGAAGCGCTGGGCTGGATGACGCGCGGTCAGCTGCTGTGCCTGCCTATGATCGCGCTGGGTATTTTCTTACTGGTATTCGCTTATCGTGGTACCGGCACGCCGCAGCTCAATGCAAAGAGAAGTAATAAATGAGGCAATATCTGGATCTGCTGCAGGATATTCTCGATAACGGTGCGACCAAATCCGATCGTACCGGCACCGGCACACTTTCCGTCTTTGGTCGGCAGTATCGGCACGACCTGGCGCAGGGTTTTCCGCTGCTGACAACCAAGAAGCTGCACCTGAAAAGTATTGTTAATGAGTTGATCTGGTTTCTCAACGGCGATACCAATACCCGTTGGCTGAAGGACAATGGTGTATCCATCTGGGACGAATGGGCTACCGAGGATGGTGATCTGGGGCCGATTTACGGCGCCCAATGGACCGCCTGGCCCACGCGTGACGGCAAGACCATCAACCAGATCGACTACGTTGTCGACTGCCTGCGCAACAACCCGGATAGCCGGCGGATTCTGTTCCATGGTTGGAACGTTGAGTACCTGCCGGATGAGCGCATGAGCCCCCAGGACAATGTGCGTGCTGGCAGGATGGCGCTCCCTCCCTGTCACCTGTTATATCAGTTTTATGTGGCGAACGGTGTGCTATCTGCGCAGTTGCTGATCCGCTCCAGTGATTCATTTTTGGGCCTCCCTTACAATACTGCCAGTCTCGCTGTACTGACGATGATGCTCGCCCAGCAATGCGATCTGGAGGCAGGCGAGATTATTATTTGCACCGGGGATTCCCATATTTACAGCAATCACCTCGAGCAGGTGAACGAACAGCTGAGCAGGGAGCCGCGCAAGTTGCCGCAACTGCACATATTGCGTAAGCCGGCGACGATTTACGAATACCGGTTCGAGGATTTCGAGCTGACCGACTACAACCCCCATCCCCATATCTCTGCCCCCGTGGCGGTCTAGGGTACTGCGTTGACCAGGCTTGCAATTATTGTAGCCGCGGCCGATAACGGTGTTATTGGCCGGAATAACGGTCTGCCGTGGAATTTGCCGGAGGATCTGCGTTATTTCAAACGGGTAACCATGGGAAAGCCCATTGTGATGGGCCGCAGGACTTTTGAGTCTATCGGCCGGCCGCTGCCTGGGCGCAGCAATATTGTCATCAGCCGCAATGTAGATTTTATGTCACCGGGGGTGCAGGTTGTGACTTCCCTGGACGAAGCCCTGGCGCTGGCCGACAATATTGCCAAAATAGACGGGACCTCGGAGATAGTCGTTATCGGTGGCGCAGAGGTGTACCGGCTCGCCATGGCCGTGGCGGATCGACTTTACATCACGGAGGTTCACGCCAACGTAGAGGGAGATGTGATGTTGCCGCCTGTTCATTGGCCTGATTGGCGAGAGCTTAGCCGGGAGTATCATGCGGTCTCTGCCGACAACCCGTTTGACTACAGCTTTGTTGTTTATGATCGGGTGACCAGCTGAAGACACGGCGATCCTTGTGGCGTGTTACCGAATGGTGCAGCCGATGGTGCGAGTGTTACCTAAGTACACAAGTGCCGCGTTTGCCTGAATCATCAATTGGGATTCATTGAAAATGGTCGCCCTTTCAGTTTAAAGTCGCACCCTCGGTTTACCGACGTCAGTTTTTTTACTATATACATACTACTGAGTCCAAATTTTCGCAGTTCTGAAACGCTTCGTTAGATTATAGGAAACACGATTCCCATGACTATGCATCGATTAAAAAATGTAGTGATCGCTGCACTGGCAGCTGCTGGTACCCTCGCGGGTGCCGTGGCTGCGGTGCAAGCTAGCACCCTCGACTCCGTCCTAGCGGTCGGAGAAAAAAAGAATCAAGCCGCAAAAGCGTCTCAGGTGAAAATTGACCGTCTGGCCGATGAAACCCGTGATTTGCTGGCCGACTATAAAACTGTCACCAAGCAAATCGATGGTCTCAAGGTCTACAACGGCCGGCTGAAGCGCCAGATAGATAACCAGGTGGTGCGCATTACGGAAATCGATGAGTCCATCGATCAGGTCACTGTTATTCAACGCCAGATGCTGCCGTTGGCTATCCGCATGATCGATGGCCTGGAAACATTTGTTGAGCTGGATGTGCCTTTCCATCTGGACGAGCGGATGGAGCGAATAGCGTTTCTCCGGGCAAACCTGGACCGCTCTGACGTGTCCATCGCCGAGAAATTCCGGCAGGTGCTTGAAGCGTACAAGATAGAAAATGAATACGGTCGCAAAATCGACGCTTACAAAGGAAGCATTGAAATCGACGGTGTTGAGCGCGATGTAAACTTCCTCCGGGTTGGCCGCATATCCTTTCTTTATCAGAGCACTGATACAGAAATGTCGGGTGCCTGGGACCAGGCCAGCAGAAGCTGGGTACCGGTGTCTCGCGGCGAGTACCGCAACGCCATTATGAAAGGGCTGCGCATAGCGCGCAAAGAAGCCTCGATTGACTTGATGAATCTGCCAGTAGCTGCACCGGAGGCTAACTAATGAGCACCAAATTTGTTAAAGCCGCCGCGTTCGCCGTAGCTAGCACCTTCGCCTTCAGCACTGGCGTGGCAATCGCGCAGGATGACAAGCCGCGTTCACTGGACCAGTTGCTGGAATTCGTTAAACAGGGGCAGGTTACAGAAGCGCGGGAGAACCGTGCCCGCGAGCAGGCGTTTGCCAAGGACAAGGCCAACCAGGCAGCTGAATTGAAGCGAGCGGAGGGCGAGCGCGCACGGCAGGAAGCGCTGAGTACAGAGCTTGAAGATTCATTTGAAGCCAACGAATTGTTGGTGGCAGCAAAGCAGGAGCAACTTAAGGAAAAGCTGGGTACCCTGGCAGAGCTGTTCGGTCACCTGACGTCTACTGCCGGTGACCTGGCTTCCACTCTTGAATTTTCCATTACCAGCGCCCAGTACCCCGGTCGCGAACAGTTTCTTGAGGATCTGATTGCCAAAATGAGCGGCAGCGATAAGTTGCCCAGCATCGAGGAGATTGAACGCGTCTGGTATGAGCTCAATCGCGAGATGATAGAAACGGGTAAGGTGGTCAGCTTCAATGCTCAGGTTGCCAAGCCTAACGGCGACAAGCAGGAGCAAGGTGTTGTTCGCATTGGCGCGTTTAATGTTATTTCTGACACCGGCCAGTATTTGCAATACGTTCCGTCCAAAGGCTCTCTGGAAGAGTTGGCTCGCCAACCTTCCGGACCCTACATCGGTTGGGCCAAAGAACTGGCTTCCTCTACCGAAGGCCTGCACCGGTTTGGTATTGATCCCACAGGCCCCAGTGGCGGCTCGTTCCTGGCAGCTTTGATCAATAGCCCCAACCTCGAGGAGCGCTGGCATCAGGGCGGTTACATAGGGTATGCCATCACTGCAGTGGGTGTATTCGGCTTCATTCTTGCGCTGTACCGTCTGATTGTGCTTTCCACTGTGAGTGCCAAGGTCAGTTCGCAGCTCAAGTCAGATAAAGCCAAGGACAACAACCCTCTTGGCCGCGTGCTCAAGATCCACGAGGACAACCCGTCAATGGATACGGAAACCCTTGAGCTCAAGCTTGAAGAGGGTATTCTCAAAGAGACACCCAAGCTGGAGTCCGGCCTTAATCTGCTCAAGATTATCGCGGCCATTGCACCACTGATGGGTCTGCTGGGTACGGTGACGGGTATGATTGTAACCTTCCAGGCGATTACCATTTTCGGAGCGGGCGATCCCAAGGCTATGGCCGGTGGTATCTCTGGTGCCCTGGTAACAACAGTGCTGGGTCTGCTTGTGGCAATCCCCACGGTGCTGTTACACACTATTGTCAACGGCCGCGCACAGCGAATCATCCACGTACTTAATGAGCAGACCACCGGCATTATTGCGGAGCACACCGAAGCCAACCTGAGGAAGTAATATGTATTGGTTCGATAGTGCTTATGAGGCCGTCTCCCGCTTTATGGATATGGGCGGTGATGTCCTCTGGCTGATCGCCATCCTGCTGTTCTTTATGTGGACGCTGATATTCGAGCGCGTCTGGTACCTGAAGATTGGCTGGAAGAACGACGTGAGCAAGGCGATTGAGTCCTGGGAATCTCGTGATGAGCGCAAATCCTGGAATGCGAAGCAGATCAGGCAAAAGCTGCTCTCCCAGGCCAGGATGCAAATAAACCAATACCTGCCGATCATCAAGACGCTGGTTGCCCTGTGCCCACTGTTGGGATTGCTGGGAACAGTAACTGGCATGATTGAGGTGTTTAACATCATGGCGGTTACCGGCGGCGGCGATGCCAAGTCGATGGCTGGCGGTGTGTCGCGGGCGACAATCCCCACAATGGCGGGAATGGTTGCGGCAATATCAGGTGTGTTTGCCAACACCTACGTGACCCGGAATGCTCAGCGCCAAAGCCAGTTTCTCGAAGATAACCTGACTACCGATCACTAAGAGAGCACCATAATGCGCAGGAATACTAAAGCAGCTGTCGAGGATGAAGCCCAGATTGATTTGACGCCCATGCTGGACGTTGTATTCATCATGCTCATCTTCTTTATTGTTACCGCATCCTTCATCAAGGAGGCGGGTATTGAGGTGAATCGACCAGAGGCTTCGACATCTGAGCCGAAAGACAACGTGAATATTCTGATTGCCATCAATGCAACTAACGAGATCTGGATGGATAAGCGCCGGATTGATGTGCGCTCGGTGCGAGCCAATATCGAGCGCCTGCATGCAGAAAACCCCAAGGGCGCCGTGGTAATCCAGGCCGATAACAAGTCCAATACTGAGACCGTAGCGGCTGTTCTGGACGCCGCCCGTGAAGCGGGTGTTTACGATGTGTCACTGGCCACTGATGATAAGTAATTCATTATGAATCGCAATTTTTCAAGACTCATTATTGGAGCGTTTTTCGGGCTTCCCGTCGCCGCTGGCCTGTTTTTCATTATGCAGTACCTGATTGCTTCTGCAGACCCGAAAATAGACGACGAGAAACGAACCAAGCTGGCTGATATACATATGCCAGAGCGCGAAATTGATACCAATCTGAAAGAGCAAAAGCCAGACAAGGTGGATGACCCGGAAGAGCCTCCACCGGATATGGATACACCCGATCTCGACATGGATATGGATGTCGATGTGCTTAATATTGCTCCCACCGCGCAGGTTGATCTGGCGATCAACAGCACAGGGATGTCCACCGGTGACGGGGAATACCTGCCCATTGTTAAGGTGGCGCCGATTTATCCTCGCCGTGCACAATCACGTGGTATATCCGGCTATTGTATTGTTGAGTACACCGTGACCGCGTCCGGTGCGATACGTGACCCGGTTGCGGTGGATTGTCAGCCCTCCGGTGTGTTTGAGAAGGCGTCGGTAAAGGCCTCCCTGAAGTTCAAGTATAAGCCCCGGGTCGTCGATGGCGTGGCCATTGAGGTGGGGGGTGTCCAGAATAAGTTCACCTATGAGTTGGAACAGTGAAACGGTTAACGCGTTATGAAATTGTTTAAGCCCCGCACCTGGATTCAAGCTTCACTGTTAGCCCTGCCGGTTGTCATGACCCAGGTAGCGGTGTCACAGTTGCAGAGCGATCTGGCGCTGCAGCCGCTCTCAGCGGCTCTCGCAGCTGAAGAGAAGAAGCCCGATACTCGCGAAACCCGTCGCACTCCCGCACTGCGGAATAAAGTGTATGAGAAGCTGGCTGCGGCACAGGAAGCTGCCGAGGCCAAGGATCTGAATGGCGCGGCGAGTATCCTCGACGATATGATTGCCGCAGGTGGCAAGAACGAGCTGAACAGCTACGAGCTGGCGAATGTCTATAACCTCTATGCTTTTATCTACTACTCCAGGGAGGATTATGCCAAGGCCCTGAAGGCCTACGAGGAGGTTGTCGCCCAGCCCGATATTCCCCTGGCCATGGAAATCAACACAAAATACACCATTGCCCAGCTCTATTTTGTTCAGGAGCAGTGGCAGAAGGGTATTAATGCACTGTTGCAGTGGTTTGCGGTGACTGAGAAGCCAAACGCAAGCGCTTACGTGCTGTTGTCCCAGGGTTACTATCAGACCAAGGACTATGACAAGGCTCTCTTGAACGTTAAGAAGGCCATCGATATGTACCAGGCGGCAGACAAGGTACCCAAGGAGCAGTGGTACAATCTGGCCCGATTCCTGTACTTCGAGAAAAACGACGTAAACAACACGGTTGCCACGCTGGAGGAACTGCTCAAGTACTATCCGAAGAAGGATTACTGGGTACAGCTCTCTCATATGTACGGCGAACAAAAGAAAGACAATTTGCAGCTGGCGGCTATGGATACCGCCTATGTGCAGAATATGTTGGACAAGGGCACCGAGCAGGTCACCATGGCCTACCTTTACCTGAATGCCGAAGTCCCCTACAAGGCTGGCAAGGTCATGGCAAAGGGTCTGAAAAACAAGTCTATTGAGCCCACGTCCAAGAACTACGAGATTGCGGCCAGTGCCTGGCGCCAGGCTCAGGAGTTGGATAAGGCTATCGTTGATATGGAGCAGGCGGCGGCGAAATCCGACGACGGCGAGTTGTATGCCCGTCTGGGTAATATCTATCTGGACAGTGATATGAATGCCAAGGCGATTGTGGCCATTAACAAAGGTCTTTCGCGCGGCGGGGTCAAACGCCCGGATAACGCGCGGCTGGTTCTTGGAATGGCCTACTTCAATGAGAAGAAGTATGACAAGGCCCGGGAGGCGTTTAAGGCGGCAGGGCGCGATGAGCGGTCGGCCAAGTACGCTTCGCAGTGGATCAACTACCTGGAATCAGAGCTGGACCGGCAGGCGAAATTGCGAGACAGTTAAGCGAAAACTGGTTTGTCGAAACAAAAAAAAGGAGCTCAATGAGCTCCTTTTTTTGTTCTCGACTACCTTTTCAGGGGTGTTACATGGGGACTACATTCTCTGCCTGAGGGCCTTTCTGGCCATCGGTTACAGTGAACTGGACCTTTTGGCCGTCGGATAGAGTTTTGAAGCCGTCGCCTTTGATGGAGCTAAAATGGACAAAGACATCAGGGCCATCCTCGCGCTCAATAAAGCCGAAACCCTTGGTCTCGTTAAACCACTTAACTGTGCCGGTTGTTGTGGACATATATTTTACCTGTATTGCTTGCGGTGCCATGTCTAGGCACCTCTTTATTTAATAATTATTTATGGTTAACGTACCGATGAACTTGATGGAACTTCGACCGTGAGCATAAATACCGCTGAAACCACCTCAGCTTCTGAAAGTGTATCACCAAATTTGCTGCTTTGCCGTCAAGGATTTTCAAGTATTTTGGGAATATTTCTCTCTTTCTGAACTGCCCGCGAACGGCTGCGCGGGCCGTTTGTGTGAGGGATTGAGTCTTTTAGCGCGATTTTTGGGTCTGTACTGCAGCGTACCTCTGAAGGTTGCAAAATGAGTGACGAGCTACACTAGTGCGAATACTATTGGTTGAAGATGACACCCAACTGGGTGAGTCACTGGAGGCCGCCCTCAAGCTGGAACGTTACGCGGTGGACTGGCTGCGTTCTGGTGAGCCGGTGCGGGCCGCTCTGGGCGCCACCCCCTACGATTTACTCATACTTGACCTGGGTTTGCCGGGGATTCCGGGAATGCAGGTGTTGCGGCAGTTGCGGGCAGACAAACTGCGCTTGCCGGTACTGCTTCTTACCGCAAGAAATACGGTGGACGACAAGGTCGACGGTCTCGATTCCGGTGCGGATGACTATCTCACCAAACCCTTTGATATAGCTGAATTTTTTGCGCGTGTTCGCTCGCTACTGCGCCGCAAGGGCGAGCAGAAGTCTACTCATTTTCACGCCGCCGGGATTACTCTGGACCCGGTAGATCGCACAGTGAGTTTTGCCGGAAAAACTGTGGATTTGACGGCCCGGGAATTCGCAATTCTGGAAATTTTGCTGCGAAATACCGGGCGTTATGTGTCGAAAGCCCGGTTGGAGGAGGGCATTTACAACTGGGGTGAGGAAGTGGAGTCAAACACAGTGGAGGTTTATATCTCGCGCCTGCGCAAGCGCTTTGGCGGGGAGACCATCGAAACCATGCGTGGTGTAGGCTACCGGGTGCCCGGCTGACATGATGCAGCGCGTGAGGCAGAAAAAAAAGGTGACATCGCTGAAAACCAGGCTGGTGCTCATTTTACTGGCATTGACTCTTGCTGCGTGGGTGGCCTCAGCATTACTCACCTTCGCTTTTACCAACAGAATGATGCTGGATCAGGTAGATGGGCAGTTGGAGCAATACGCTGGCCTGGTGAGCTATATCAGTGCGGTGTTTTCGCGGCAGGTGGATGAGGGTGTGCCACTGTCTGAGCCGTGGTTGCATGGTAAATTTGAAACGGCTCATCTGCAGCCAATTGTAATAGAAGCCCCAGCGGGTGAAAAACTGACGCCTGCTCTGAACATCTGGTTGGATCGGAACCTGATCGCGGTTATGGCTAACTCACCCCGTTTTGCGGAGCCTCGCGAGGAAGGCTTTGCCTTTGGTGGCTTGCAGAGGGGTGACAACAATTGGCGGATACTGGCTCGTTATGACGAATTAACCGGGTTGTGGTTGCAGGTTGGTATCGAGATGGGTGATGCACGCCGGGATATGCTGGCTATGCTCGGTCGTGCGCTGTTGCCTCTACTCATTGTCCTTCCGATGACCGTGGCACTGTTGTATTTTGGCGTTTCCCGGGGGCTCAAGCCCCTGAAAAATCTCGCAACCCAGATAGCCAGACGCAATCCGGCGCAGTTAGATCCCGTCGAGCCCAGAGGCGTTCCCGCCGAGATGCAGGGCGTAGTTTCCTCTCTGAACGAGCTATTACAGCGCCTGGCGATGGCGTTGGAAGGAGAACAGCGCTTTACTGCCAATGCCGCCCATGAATTGCTTACACCGCTGGCGGCGATAAAAACGGAAGTCCAGCTTTGCCAGCTGCAGTCAGTGGATGAGCGTAGCGCTGCCATGCTCATACGTATCGTGCAGCGAGTTGATCGTGCCAGCCACACGGTGGCGCAATTGTTGACACTTGCGCGGCTGGACCCGGGACAGGCAGATGTTCGTCAGCAAGTGTGTTTGCAGACCCTGTTGACGGAGGCTCTGGCCAATACCTCGCACATTGCCGATGAGCGGGGCCTGACGGTGGCAGTAGCGGCCCAGGGCAATACGACGATTTCAGGTAGCGGGGACTCCCTGTCGATCCTGTTTTGCAATGTGCTCATTAACGCTTTTCGCTATGGATCGACAGATTCTGTGGTGCAGGTGTCCCTTGGGGGGGGCGATCAGGTGGTGTTTGAGGTGAGCAATGATTGCCCTCCCTTGTCGCGACAGGAGTTTGATCGGATTAGCGAGCGTTTCTACCGAGCGCCCGGTTCCCCTGGACAGGGCGCCGGGCTGGGTTTGTCGATTGTGGCGCATATCACAGAGCAACACGGTGCCGCTCTGAGTGTCGGCCCGGGTGCGACCGGTGATGGATTCCGCGTTCGTGTTGTGTTTTCGAACAACAGCTGATGTTTAAAGCGGCACGTGGGCAGCGCCCAGTAGGCCGGGCTGGCAGCTGGTGATGGTGTATATAGGTATTCTGGCAAGGGTCTGCCCCATGGCGCCCTTGTCGATCAGGCGCTTTCTGAATGTGCTTGCGCGTAAGAAGGTGGTGATTTCGGGCACAATCCCCCCGGCTAGATAGAGTCCCCCGTAAGAGCCATTCGCCAGCAGGAAATCACCGCACACGGAGCCGAACAGGGCACAAAATGTCTCCAGTGCCGTTACGCACAGTCCATCTTCCCCGGCCATAGCCCTGCGGGAAATCTCCGCCGCCTCTAATGCCGGGGCGGGCTCGCCCCGAACCTCACCCAGCGCCTGTTGCAAGCGCACCAGCCCGGGTCCGGATACCAGTAGTTCCGCATATATATTGCTGTGCTGCGCCAACAGTAAACGGAACAGTTCCAGCTCGAGCTGGGTGGCCGGTGCCAGGCCCATATGCCCGGGTTCACAGGCGAAGCTTTGAGGCAGCCCACCGTGCCAGTCCAGAAATGCCCCCCCCAGGCCGGTGCCAGGCCCCAGCGTTGCGAGGCGCCCCGCAGGTTCACCCTTTGCGGGGAATAACAGCTCCCTTTCACTGTCAGTGAGGTACGGCAGGGCGTAGGCGTTGGCCTCGAAATCATTGAGACGTCGCAATTGGTCAAAGCCAAAACGGGATGCCAGCTCGCTATTGGAGAAAGACCAGTCGATATTGGTCATGGACACCTGATCATCGGAAGGCGGTGCCGCCACTGCGATGCAACAAACCCCTGGCCTCGGTTCAGTTAAATGCTCAAGCCAGAGCGCGATAATATCTTCCAACTGCGTGAATTCACGGTTGGTGTACGTGCGCAACGCGCGAAGCTCCGATTGCCCCGGATCGAACAGTGCTATGCGCGTATTAGTCCCGCCTATATCAGCAACCAGGCGGGTGGATGTAGAGGACACTAAACTACCGGAAGAATTTTCATGATGTTGGTGGAACCCGCTCTGCCCAGTATTTCACCTTTGGTCAGGAGGATAGAGTCGCCCTTTTGCAGGTAGCCGCCGTCCAACAAAAATTCTATGCCTCTCGCTTCGACGCTATCGTGATCAAAGGCGGAGGCGTCGAAAAACAACGGAATTACGCCGCGGCACAGGCAGAGTTTTTGCAGAGTCTTACTGTGATGACTGAGTGCAAAAATAGGTAGACCGGAGCTCAGGCGAGACATGAGCAGAGGCGTTGTGCCCGACTCAGTGAGACAGGCGATGCCACGAACATTGGCGTAGTGGTTGGCCGCATAAATGGCGGACATGGCAATGGTTTCCTGGGCATTGGAAAACTGGCGATCGAGGCGGTAGTGCGAGATGCGGGTAACAGCCTGGCGCTCCGCTCCCAGGGCTGCGTCAGCCATAGCCACCACAACTTCAACCGGGTATTTCCCTACAGCTGTTTCCGCCGACAGCATGACTGCGTCGGTACCATCCAAAACGGCGTTGGCTACATCGAACACCTCCGCTCGTGTAGGCATGGAGCTGCTGATCATGGACTCCATCATCTGTGTCGCGGTAATGACCACACGGTCCATCTTGCGTGATCGGGAGATCAGCTCTTTCTGGATGCCGATCAACTGGGCGTCGCCGACCTCCACACCCAGGTCTCCCCTGGCTACCATTACCCCGTCTGAGGCCGTGATGATACTGTTCAGCGTGTCGTTATCAGCAACTACTTCGGCGCGCTCTATTTTTGCGATGATTGAAGGCTCGAGCTGGTGCTCCTTGAGCAAGTTCCGTGTTTGCAGTATATCGGCGGCAGTGGAGACGAAAGAGACTGCAACAAAGTCGGGGTTTATCTCCGCCAGGCTATTGATGTCGGTAAGGTCCTTGGCGGTGAGAGCTGGTGCGGCCAGGCCGCCCCCCAGGCGATTTATGCCCTTGCGAGAGCCCAGTTTTCCGCCCACCACCACGGTACAGTCCACCGCATTGGTGTCGACATCATCCACCCTGAGGCGAATGCGGCCGTCATCCAGTAGCAGGATATCACCACGAAATACGCTGCTGCACAGCGCCGCGTAGTCCAGCCCGACTCCTCGAATATCGCCTTCACCATCAGCAATGGTAAGGTCCAGGCGGAAGCGGTCACCGCTGCCGAGCTCCACGTAATCGTGGCGGAAACTGCCGATACGAATTTTGGGGCCCTGTAGGTCGGCCAGTATCCCGACGTAGATTCCGGCTATGGCAGCCTGCTTGCGAATGCGTTGGGCCACCCGTGCATGCTGTTGTGCAGTGCCATGGCTGAAATTAAGGCGGAATACGTTCACACCAGCAGCGATAAGCCGGGCAATCATGTCAGCCGATTCACTCGCCGGGCCGATGGTGGCAACAATCTTGGTACGTCTGTTAATTTTTGGGGTCACGTGGTTTCCAGTCAGTTAGCGGGCTGCATAATAACCCATCAATCGCCATTTCCAGCCTCCGTCTGCGCAAGCTGCCGGAGGTAGTTGCCTACAATGTCGGGAAAATCTGTGAAAACACCGTCGACCCCCGCCTGTTGGAAGACTATGTCCAGTAGCTCATCAAAGCTGCCGACACCTGCCGGTAATTCATCGCGGCGAAGTGTATAGGGATGCACGACCAACTTTAGTGCATGGGCGTGCTGTATCAGGTCGCTCAGTATTGGCGCGCCACTTGTGTCTCTGCCAAGATATATGTGATTGATCCAGGGCCCTATACCATCGGCATATGAAGCAATCTCTGCGAGTCCCTCTGGCGTACGCAACTGGTCGTAGTCAGCGTCGGTATCCTCACCCCAGCTGTTTTCACCGATCAGTTGAATTAATGGCAGTGGCGTTTTCAATTCACGGTGCAAGTGTTGCAGTGTCACCGGGTCGAAGCACTGTAGAAAAACCTGTTCGCTGCGGCTGGCATAGCCTTTCTCTTCGAGCACATCCATTACAGTAGCGACAATGTCCATGCCAGCCTGGCGATGCAGGTTTGGGGCCTTGAACTCGATGTATAAACCGGTACAGCGATTCCTGCTCTGGTCCAGGCCCGCAATAAGATCAATCTCCTCCTCCAGCGTAGGTATTCCAAACAGGCCTTGCGCCAGCGGGAAACGCTGCGGATAGACCGGCACCTCACGCCCATCCGCCGTCTCGGTACTGCGCTCGTGGACTTTCAGCGCCCGCAGCTCTTCGAGTTTGAAGTCCATGGCATAGAAACGGTCATCGGCCCGTGCCCGGCCAGGAAAGCGTGCCGCTACATCTGTGGTGCTTTCAAGATAAACGTCGTGTAGCACCACAGGAATGCTGTCTTTGCTCAGTACTACATCCTGCTCAATGTAGTCTGCGCCCATGGCGTGTGCCATCGCCTTGGCCGCGAGGGTGTGCTCTGGCAAATAACCACTGGCGCCGCGGTGGGCGATAACTATCGGAGTCGAGCGCCTGATGTCAGTCATGGCCTGAAGAACCGACATAAAAAAAGGGCGAAGTGCAAACGCCCCACGCCCTCTTTCATAACCGCTCCGGCAAACGCTATTATCAGGGAAGTGCGGCGATCCATGAGCTGTCCTCGAACCACTTTTTACGCAGTTGTGTCAGGACTCCGGTCTTTTCGTAGGCCCGAAGGTAGTTGTCTACCAGGTTGAAAAACTGCGGGTCATCCTTGCTCACAGCGATGCCGACAGGTTCTACCGTCAGGGGCCGTTCCAGTGTTGCCAGGCCGGCGTCTGGATAGCGCAAAACTGACAAGACGCAAACGGGCATGTCCGCGACCATCGCGTCAGCTTTGCCGTCGATGACCATTGCAACACCCTCGTCGTAACTGGAGATTTCAATCAACTGTGCGTCTGGGGCAACGGCCTTCACGAAGGCGGCGCTGGTAGAGTTACTTAGCGCAAGCAGCTTCAGGTCCTTGCGGTTGAATTCCTTACTCGCCTTGATATCAGCCAGAGTGGAGTTCTTGGTAAGAATGGATTTTCCAGACATCATGTAAGGTCCAACAAAGGACACCTCTTCGGTGCGTTCCGGAGTAATCGAAAGACCTGACATGACCATGTCGATCTTGTCATTTTCCAGCGCTGTCATCAGTTCACCGAAGGGCATGGCGACGATTTCCAGTTTTACCTTCATGGCGTCGGCGAGCGCTTTGGCGAGATCTACGTCAAAGCCCATCAACCCGCCTTCGCGGTTCGCCATGGTCAAAGGTGGCTGGTTGCCGGACATACCAACCTTGAGTACCTTGAAATCTATCACTCTCTGCAGCGTATCGCCCGCCAGAGCGTTCAGGGGTAAGGCTGCTGCGAGGGCCAGCAGGCCTCCGAGTAATGCGCGGTGCATAAATTTGGGCATCAAATATCTCCTTTCAGGAATGAATCGCTGCTTTGCGGACGCAGCTTGTCGCGGTGTAAGCCAGCCGGTACCGTAAGTACGTAAGCCGCGACAGTTTAAGTCTGATCAGCTAAGAAGCCAAAATCTTTTCTGATCTTGCGCCTATAATACCGGAATGAGCACAGCTTATGGTTAATACATTTGATCGGATTGTCATCGCGGTGCCGGACCTGCAGGCGGCGATGTCTGAATACCAGCAACTGCTTGGTGCAGCAGTTCTCCCGGGGCCGCCGGATGTGCCCCCCTACGCCAGATTTATATTGCCCAATACTGCCATTGAGTTAGTGCCCTCCAGCAGTGATAAGGCGCTCATCAGTGGAATCGTGTTTGGCTCGGATACCTCATCTGTTGACGATGAGAGGGTCGCGAACGGACGGGGTCTGGATCTCCGGCTGTGTAACGGGGTGTCTACTGCGAGGCAAAGGTCGCGGCAGTCTGACATTGAGGCCGCGGATCTCAGGGTAGATCACCTGGTCCTTCGTACGGCCAGTGCAGATGACTGTGTTGAGCTGTTTGGCCGCAAATTGGGGATTCGTCTGGCGCTGGACCAGAATGTACCGGAGTGGGGTGGACGAATGCTGTTCTTCCGCGCTGGCCAGCTTACGCTGGAGGTGATCGAGTCACAGCGTGAGCAGCCCGCTGAGGATTACTTCTGGGGTATTGCCTATCATTGTGCGGACCTTGAGCAAACGGTGGCGCGCCTGGCCGCTCGAGGTGTTGCCCTATCGGAGATTCGCGCCGGCCGGAAGCAGGGCAGTGTTGTGGCAACTGTCAAAAGCCATTGTCTGGGCATACCAACGCTGTTGATCGCACCCGGCTAGAGTACACAGTGTCTGGCACAGGTCGCGGTATCGTCCGCGCTTCACGCGCCCTTGGGCGTATCGGACAAGACTTCACACCATGACCTGGAACCAACTGCGGTGCCGTCAATCAGGCTATTTCTTTACCTGCATTTTTATCGACTTTTCGGTTGCCGGCCCGTAGGGCGGTAACAGCCCTCCCAGTTTGGCGAAATTCAACCTGGTCTGGCGGTATATGGACTTTGCATGGCTGAAGGTGCGGAAACCTTCAATGCCGTGGTAGCTACCCATACCGCTGGGCCCAACCCCACCGAAGGGCAGGTCTTCCTGACCGATATGCATGATGACATCGTTGATGCATATTCCACCTGAGGTAGTGCGGGTTTCCACTGCGGTTTGCTCATCGGCATCTTCACCGAAATAATATACCGCCAGCGGGCGGGGCCGGGAGTTGATGTAGTCGATTGTTTCCGAGAATTCGCTGTATGTTCGAATCGGTAACAGCGGTCCGAAAATCTCCTCCTGCAGGACTTTCATGTCCTCGGGTGGCTCGGGTATCAGCGTGGGAGGAATCTTGTAGGTGCCCTGCTGCTGGCTGAAATCCTCTCCGGCCGGGTTGATTGCAATGGTTTTTACCCCACGTTCTTCCGCCTCGGCCAGGTAGCCGGTCAGGCGTTGAAAATGACGTTCATTGATCACCGAGGTGTATTGCTCGTTGTCCAGCAGCCGGGGATACATGGCAGCAACCGCGTTTTGTGCAATGGTGATCACCTCGGGTAGCTTCTCCTCCGGCACCAGCAGGTAGTCTGGCGCAAGGCAGATCTGGCCGGCGTTCAGGGTCTTGCCCAGCATGATTCGACCGAGGCTTTTTTCGAGATCCGCGCTGCGAGAGATGATGACGGGTGACTTGCCGCCCAGTTCCAGTGTCACCGGCACCAGGTTTCGCGAGGCTGCGGCCATGATGTGACGCGCTATCGATGTGGCGCCGGTAAACAGCAGGTGATCCAGCGGCAGGTTGGAAAATGCCTGGCCGATTTCGGGACCGCCGGTGCATACGACAACCTCCTTCGGGTCATAGGCGTCTGCCATCATGGTCTTCAGCACTTCTGATGTGGCCGGTGTAAATTCGGAGGGTTTTACCATGACCCTGTTACCTGCCGCCAGGGCGCCAGACATGGGTGCGAACACCATTGACACAGGGAAGTTCCAGGGCGCTATGATGCCCGCTACACCCAGTGGCTGGTATTCTATCCGGGAGCGCCCACCCATCAGGTTGAGGGGAAAGCCCGTCGGTCGTTTTTCGGGTTTCATCCATTTGCGCAGGTGCTTTTTCGCGTGCTTCATCGGGGTCACAGAGGCGCCGACATCCGTGAGCAGCGTAACCTCCCTGGGGCGACAGCTGAAATCCGAGTTCAGCGCATCGGCAAGCTTGTCAGCATAGCGAACCAGCGCATCTATGCCGCGATCGAGACGGTCTATACGTGTGGCTGCGCTAACAGGCCCTTCTTTGAGGAAATCGGCGCGCTGTGCCTCTAACAGACTCAGCATGGCTGACTCAACCTCTGTCAAGTCTGGTGCTGGGGAGATTGATGTCATGGTCTGGATTCTCCGGAAGTATTTTTATGCTGACCCGCAGGGCGTCGAGTATAGTCCTGTACCGTATGAATGGTAAGCTTTTGCTCGGCTGCGGACCGGTCGTTACCGGAGGTGCGCGCCATTTGGCTTTTTTCGAGAGTATCTGTTAATAATTTGATATGTCCAAAAGTAACGAGACCAGTATTGATCCCCGCACGCCCTCGCCACCCTATGGCTACTCCAGGGAGTGTACCCATACCCGTGAGCAGCAGATACACATCGTCGCTGAGTTCCATGCCCATAAGATTCGACCAAGTCGAATCGCTTATCGCGTCGGTATCGATATAGCGTTTATCGAGGAGTTGATCGCGGGAGAGATAGAGGAGGAACGATTCCCGCGTTTGGTAAAGCATTATCGGGGTAAGCGTTACCAGCAGAGGATGAGCGACAGTGTCACCCGGCGGGGTGTGGCGCGTTATGAGCTGGAACAGCGAATCGAGCAGGAATTCAGGCAGGAAGTGGATCTGTAATGTAATTGCCGCCTACAAGGCTTTCATTTGGCGAGCAGCAATTCTCGGAAGTTTACTCTCGTTGTTCGATCGCGCTGGCTAGCCATGTCTCCCGGCGCTCCAGTTCTGCTATCAGGTTCTCAAGTTGTTCGTCGCTGCCCCCGTCGGCGTCCTTCAGCGATGCGCGCGTTTTTTTGATTTCCCCCTGTGTGGTCTCCAGATCCAGTTTGAGCTCTTCGAGGCTTTCGGCCTCTACCGCCTTGTCAAAAATCTTCTCCTCTGGCGCCTGGCTGACAGACTCCTGCGTGTTATGGTCGTGCAGTACAGGCTGCTCCGGAATCATCTTGCGTGCGGGGTCCAGCTGGCGTTGATTCATAAACGTGGGGGATACAATTTCTATCCCGTTGCCGTGCATTTGTGCCAGTACGGTTTTACGCAGGTTGGAGCGGGCGCTGAGCAGGTTTTTGATCGAGGGCAGAAACCCGCACACACGGTATGCTACCGCGTGATCAAGCAATTCGTGAACCAGAACAAATGGCTCCTCCAGGGCGGCATCGGCCGCGGCCAGCTTCATCAGTTCCTCTACCCGAGTGTAAGGCACATCATAACCAATAGAGACCTCGGCGAAGATGATGGTCCCTTCCCTGTGCAGCACGGTAACAGGGCTGTTGATCAGCAGCAGATTTGGCAGGATAGTCAGGTCGCGCCATTCGGTTTGTATGCGGGTATTTACCAACGTGCGTTTTATAACCCGGCCAAATTGGTCGTTCACACGAATATAGTCGCCCGGGCGAAACGATTGCGTTGTTTGCAACATGACGCCGGCCATGGCGTTGGCAACAAATGTGGTCGACGACAGGGCGATGACCGCGGTGAGTACCAGCCCCAGCAAGCTGAGCACCTGGCCTCTCGTCTCCTCGCTGATGGGCAACATGATGATCAGGGCGATAATGACGATCGATATGTTTATCCAGTTGAGCACCGGGTATAGCAGGCCCGCAGCTGCGTCCTGGCTGCGTTTGACGAACCAGTTAAGAACCCAGGCCAATGCTGCGCCTATGCCAATTATTACAATCAGGGGCCAGAGGGTGGTGAGGCTTTGCTGAATGAATTCCATGGATTTGGTCCAGATCGTGGCGCTAACGTTGGCTGCAGGATAACAGTTTGAGCGGCCCGGGATAATAGAACCCGGGGCAGCAATGGATTGGATTTGAACTGGCTTCGAGTTACCTTAGCGCTTCTTGCCGCCAGCCTGAGCTGCCGCTGACATCGATACATCTGACCGGAGTAAAAACCCATGAATGCACTTGAACGCTGGCACGAGATTATTAAAGAGCGTAAACCTGAGTTGCTGGACGAGATTTTAGCAGAGGATTGCGTGTTCCTGTCGCCGGTAGTGCACACACCCCAGCGGGGCAGGGAGCTTACCAAGCTCTATCTCACGGGAGCGATGCATGTCCTGGTTGATGGCTTTCGCTATGAGAAAGAGGTGGTGAACGCGGAGTATGCGGTACTTGAATTTGTCTGCGAAATCGATGGAATTACCGTAAACGGCGTCGACATCATGAGTTTTGATCAGGATGGAAAAATCAGTGAATTCAAGGTGATGGTGCGCCCCTTGAAGGCGATAAACCTGCTACATGCGAAAATGGGCGAAATGCTGGAGGCGCTGGCTGGGTAGTGGAGGCCGGACAGCCGCCTGGATTCCCTGTATAATCCCCCCCCGCGCCCGCTTCGGGCGCCCCGCTCAGCTCTCAAGGTAAGCACATGTCCACTCCAGATGGGATCACCAGTTTTGCCGAACTGGACCTGCCCGCTACGCTGCAAAAAGCCCTGGTAGAGGTTGGTTATGAAATACCCTCAGCCATCCAGGCAAGAATCATCCCCTATATGCTTAAAGGTGCCGATGTACTGGGGCAGGCCCAGACCGGGACCGGCAAGACGGCGGCCTTCGCCTTGCCCATACTGGCTCGCCTGGACCTCAGCCTGAAGCTGCCACAGGTGCTCGTGCTGGCCCCGACACGGGAGTTGGCGATCCAGGTCGCTGAGGCTTTCCAGAAATACGCCCGTCATTTGCCGGGATTTCACGTCCTGCCGATTTACGGCGGTTCCGATATGCGTGGTCAACTGCGGCAGCTGGAGCGTGGCGTGCATGTGGTGGTGGGTACACCCGGGCGGGTAATGGATCATATGCGCCGGGGTTCCCTCAAGCTCTCGAAATTGCAAACACTGGTGCTGGACGAGGCGGATGAAATGCTGCGCATGGGTTTTATCGACGATGTCGAATGGATCCTGGAACAGACACCGGCCCAGCGACAGATCGCCCTGTTCTCCGCCACCATGCCCGACGCAATCCGGCGCATTGCCAAACGCCATCTTACCGACCCGCAAGAAATCTCGATTGAGGTCAAGAGCGTCATCAGTGCCGCCATTCGTCAGCGTGTGTGGATGATGGCCGGGGTCCACAAGCTCGACGCACTGACCCGAATCCTTGAAGTAGAGGATTTCGACGGCATGATCATTTTCGTGCGCACGCGCATCCTGACAGCAGAACTGGCTGACAAGCTGGCGGCGCGAGGTTACTCGGCCACAGCACTGAACGGCGATATCCCCCAGAAACAACGGGAACAGACAATAGAGCGACTTAAAAAGGGAGAGCTGGATATTCTTGTGGCCACCGACGTGGCGGCGCGCGGCCTGGATGTGGACCGGATAAGCCATGTGATCAACTACGATATTCCCTACGATGCGGAAGCCTATGTGCACCGTATCGGTCGCACCGGCCGCGCCGGGCGGACTGGAGAAACAATATTGTTCGCTGCCAACCGTGAACGGCGGTTGCTGCGTGCAATTGAAAAAGCCACGGGTGAGACCATAGAAAAGATGGCGTTGCCCACCGCCGAAGAGGTCACCGACAAGCGCATCGGCAAGTTCAAACAGCGTATTACCGAGACACTGGATACTGCTGAATTGAAGCTGTTCCGAAAAATGGTAGAGGACTACCAGCACGAGTACGGTGTGCCAGTGATAGAAATAGCGGCGGCACTGGGGGCTTTAGCCCAGGGCGGCAAACCTCTCGCGGCAAAGCCAGTGGCTGGAGGAGCTGACAAAAAGCGTGACAGGCCGTCGATACATGCGGAATCCGCAAAGGGACAGAAACCGCCGCGCAAACAGGATCGAGAGGCCCCCCGGAAACCGAAAGCCCCACGCAAGACGGATAACGAGGCGTTTGAAAAATCTGCCCGGGAAGCGTCGGCGCCGCGCGAAAAAGAGCGATCACAGCGGCAGGAACCCCGGGTGGCGTCACCTGCGGAGCGAAGCGATGAGGCGTCAAGCGGTGCATCGGAAGCGGGTATGGAGCGCTTTCGCATTGAAGTGGGGCTGGAGCACGGTGTAAAGCCCGGAAATATTGTCGGCGCTATCGCCAATGAGGCAGAGATAGAGAGCGAGTATATCGGTCGCATCGAAATATTTGACGACCACAGCACCGTGCAACTGCCAGAGGGGATGCCGAAGGAAATCTTCAAGCATTTGAAGAGCGTATGGGTCAGTGGTCAGCGGCTGCAGATTTCGCGGCTGGACGGGCAGCGTCCGGCGGATTCCAAAGGCCATGCTAAATCCAGGGCCAGGCCAACGGGCAAATCAAAGCCGGCACGCCATAAGCCGAAGTGATTGCGCCGGCGCGGATACTGACTGGCCACCGGCGCAGGGGGTAGCCGGCCGTGCCGATTTTATTCTCTGTTGTACTGCTGGACCTGATTGGGTTCGGCATCATTATTCCCATCCTGCCTTTTTTGTCTCCCGAATTGGGCGCAGATAAACTTGATGTAGCCTATATTATTGTCGCCTACGCGGTGGGTGCCGGCCTCTGTGCGCCATTTTGGGGGCGTCTTTCGGATCGTATCGGGCGCAAACCCGTAATAATGATCTGTCTGGCGGGGGCAGCTGTTTCCTACGTTATGCTCGGCCTGGCTTCCGCTCTCTGGATGGTCTATGTCGCACGAGCGTTTGCCGGGATGATGGCGGGGAACGTGGGAGTGGCCTCCGCCATGATGGCGGACATCACCGGGCCGGAGAACCGGGCCCGTGGTATGGGCCTGATTGGTGCTGCTTTTGGGCTTGGCCTGGTTTTGGGCCCCATGCTGGGCGGCTTGTTGTCTGGCGATGAGCCGGGATTTACCTTGCCCTGCGCGGTGGCCGGGGTCATGTCAGTACTCGCAATGGTCTCGGCGGCGCTGTTCCTTCCTGAATCGCTCACGGCGGAAAAGCGGGCTGCACACAAAACAGCTCAACAGGGAAAAGACGCTGGCTCCACCTACACGGTGCTGCGCGAGGGCGGAAACAGACTGCTGATGGTGCAATTTTTCCTGCACAACCTCTGTGTCAGTTCGCTCACTTATATGTTTCCCCTCTGGGCCGGGGATACACTGGACTGGGGTGCCCGCCAGGTGGGAATTGTTTTCGGCATACAGGGTGCAATCATGGCCGTGGTACAAGGGGGCTTCATGGGCATGATGGTGCGTGCCCTGGGGGAGTTGCGACTGCTGCGAATTGCTGTGTGTTCACTGGTACTCGGACTGGCCATAGGCGTGTTTGCAGACACCATGCTGGTGATGGTCGGGTCGATATTTATCGCCATGACCGGTGCAACCCTGTGTATGCCTTTGTTGAATGCCATTGTTAGCCATCGCTCATCCGTTTTGATCCGTGGCCGGATGCTGGGTGTCTCTGGTGCAGCGGCATCCTGGGGCAGGGTGGCTGGGCCATTGTTGGCGGGTTTCAATCTCGCTGTGTTCGGCTATCACGGCGCCTGGCTGGGTTCGTTGCTGGTATCGCTGCTCTATCTGGCGTGGATATTTCGGGAGTATGCGCTACACGGCCACACCCGGGCAGATCAACTGGTGCACTGATGGGTGGTCACACCGGGCCGGTGGCAATGGCGGGGGCCAGACGCTTTAAAGCAGGTAGGGAAACCCGCCTTCCTTGATATAGACCTTGCAGGATTGACCGCCGGTGGGTTTTACAGATTCACCGGCTGGCACGCGCAGCCAGCTCTGGTCGCGATAGCTGCCGAATTGATCATTAAAGCTTCCTGCCACCACGAATATTTCCGCTCCCATGGGAAAGGCGATCTCGCCCCTGGCCCGGGGCGAGTCCCAGCGTTCCAGGCGCGTACAATCAGAGTAGGGTTTTTGAGTGTAAAGTGTTTTGCTGGATACTCCCTCGTCACCCGTGGCGGTCCAGGGAATATCGTTCGTTTGTACTGCAATATGTTGGCGATCCAAGCCGGGAAACTGCCGGAGCTTTACCAATAGGGTACAACCCTGCTCGGAGAACGGGGCATGATGGAAACCCTCCGGATTGAGCAGGTAAGTGCCCGCCGGCCAGTCACCGTGCTCATCCGAGAAGACACCATCCAGGACCAGGATCTCTTCGCCCTCTGGATGACCGTGGGCAGGGAAACGCGCACCTGCCATATAGCGAACCACCGATGTTACCTGGCCTGATTCCGCCGGGCCTGAGAGGTGCACACGTTTGCGCAGCACGTGGCCACCGGGGCTTTTTGTCCAATCCATAGCCCCGGTGTCAACGGTAACTCGTATGGACAGGTCTGCATTCAGGTTGTGGCGATCATTTTTCATATTGGTGTCCTGTCGCGTAGCAGCCCCTGGGACACATATCTTTACCGTTCTTCAGTTGTATTGCCAGAGCAATCCCAGTCCCCAAAAACATTTCAGTCTGTTCCAATGAATTGCCAAATACGGTAGCACAGGACTAAAGTGCCAATATGACTGACAGGGGAACTTCATGGAACTAGCCGATATTCACCCGCAACTACAGGCAGATTGTCATCATCTGGGAAGTATCGAGGGTGCTGAAGTACTTTTAAACCGCAATGCTGCATTGCCCTGGTTCATTCTCGTGCCAGACACGCGCCTTAATGATTTACTGGATTTGCCAGAGCATCATCGCGACAGGGTCATGGCTGACTGTGCTGCGATATCGGCCTATATCAAGCAGGTGCTCGGGTTCTCCAAGGTCAATTTCGCGGGGCTTGGTAACGTGGTACCGCAGATGCATCTTCATATTATTGGCAGGCAGGAGGGTGACCCCTGCTGGCCGCAGCCGGTGTGGGGTCACCTGGCCGGGCATGAGGTGTACGAGCAGCGGCAGCTACTGGCCTGGCAATCCGACCTGCAGGGGATGATCGATCTTGTGCCAGCGGATATGGCCTCTTAGTGGAGTGGCGTCGATGACAGCTAAAGTGTTTGTAACCCACCAGTTGCCCGGCGACAAGATCCATGAATTGGCGCAGTGCTGTGAGTTGAATGTCTGGATGGGGCCTGGCCTTTTGTCCCCGGCGGGATTGCGCACAGAGCTGAAGGGAGCGCGGGGCCTGTTGTGTATGCTGACTGACCGTATCGAAAAACCTTTACTGGATTGCTTGCCCGATCTGGAATTTGTGTCGAGCATGTCAGTGGGGGTGGACCACATCGATGTGCAAGCCCTGTCCGAGCGCGGCATACCCGTTGGTAACACCCCGGGTGTGCTGGTAGATACCACAGCCGATACCACCTTTGCATTGTTGTTGGCTGCTGCCCGCCGGGTCACCGAGGCAGACCGCTTCCTGCGTCAGGGGCAGTGGACTGCCGCGAACGCCTGGGCACCGGACTTTTTTACCGGCAAGGAAGTTAGCGGCGCGACACTGGGGATAATCGGGCTCGGCGCAATCGGCCAGGCTGTAGCCAGGCGCGCTGCCGGGTTTGGCATGCGGGTACTGGCCTGGAATCGCAGTTCAAGGAGCGTGCCCGGGGTAGACATGGTCAGTCTGGAAGACTTGCTGCAGCGCAGTGATTTCGTCAGTGTCCATGTGGCGTTAACAGCGGAGACGCATAGGCTGCTCAATGCCCGGAGAATCGCCCAGATGAAACCTGGCGCGGTGTTGGTGAATACCGCGCGCGGTGGCATCGTGGATGAGCAGGCGCTGGCAGTGGCGCTGGCGGATGGTGCCCTTTCTGCTGCCGGGATAGATGTGTTTGAGCAGGAGCCGGTGGCTGCCGATAACCCACTGCTGGGGCTGCCGAATGTTGTTGCTACACCGCATATTGGCAGTGCCACCGTCCAGACCCGGGCCCGCATGGCGAATATGGCGGTGGAAAACATGATTGCCGCACTTGAGGGCAGGGTAATGCCCTGCTGTGTAAATCCCGAAGTTTACGGTTGACGGTAGTTTGGGCACACAGCCCATGACACTTATTTTGCCGGTGGAAGCGTGCTCAAGGCGGCACTTAGCCCTTTGCGCAGAGTGGACTTCATCTCCTTCACATTCACCTTGTTTACGTCTTCCACAATCTTGGTGATGATGACGTGCCAAACTTCCTTTTTGGTGGTGGCGTCGTTGAACTGCAGGGCGATATTACTCGTCTCCTTGACGCCGCCAAGCGCGTAGGCATTGTCGACCACCGCCTGGTTGATTTGCCGGTTGGGATTTACCGATGGATAGGGTGTGAGGTTGGAGGCCTCAGCGCTGCGTTCGCCCATGCGTAGGCCGGCAGCATAGAGATAGTCAACAGTGAACTGGGCACGTTGTTCATCAAGCACATAGCCCTTTTTGGCGAGATCTTCATTGAGTTCTTTGCGCAGGATTGGATCCATGATGTACCAGGGGTCCTGGGAGTTAGCCGTATTGGGTAAGGGTTCACTGCGCCATTTGTAATACTTGTAATTGCCCGCCGCAAATTCCTCTATCGGTGCGGGCCGGGTCTCGATGCCGCTGCAGGCTACCACCGACAGGATCATTACCAGAGTTGCCAGTAGGGTGGTGAAACGCATGATAATCCTCTTATTCGGTGAGGCCTGGCCACAAGCCGGGCTGCTGTTCGCCATGGTAGCAGTCTCTCCAGGGCCCAGCCAGTTGAGAGTCAATTACTGACGTGTGCCGGCCCGGGCATATTCGGGTGTATTGCCCGCACCACTTTGGTAGGATGATTATTATAACTATAGGTTATTGTTCAGGGGAGCATTATGATTTCTCGCAAGTTGATTCGCACCGACCTGAACCTGCTGGTCGCTCTGCAGATCCTGCTGGAGGAGCGCAACGTCACCCGGGCCGCAGAGCGTCTTTCAGTGTCCCAACCAGCACTGAGTAAAACCCTGCAGAAACTGCGAGACTCTTTTGAAGACGAGCTTTTTACCCGTACCGCACACGGCCTGGTACCGACCCCCCGCGCTGAGGAACTGGCAGCTGAGTTACCGGCTCTGCTGGAGAAGGTCGAGCAGGTGCTGGGCGACGAGGGCTTCGTTCCAGAAACCTTTAATGGTAGCTTCAAGTTGTTATTGCCGCCTATATTGAGTGAAGCTCTGCTGCCGGGCCTGATGTCCGAATTGCAAGAAGTGGCCCCCTCGGTTCAGATTGTTACCGCAGAGGTCGCGCCAAACTACCAGGAGCAGCTGAAGAAAGGCGAGGCAGACTTTGCGGCCTTTGTAGCGCTTGATACAGAGCGCGACATACTCGCCGAACCGATAGCTACCATCGCTCCGCGCTGCTATATGCGCACCAATCACCCGCTGGTGAAAAAGGAAGTGGGCCTGCAGGATTTCCTGGCCTACCCACACTTGCGACTCTATCTCCCCGGCCTGACACGGGAGAACACCAGCATGGTAGATGATGTGCTGGGGCAATACGGTGTGCATCGCACCATCGCCCTGGAAACGACACAATTCGCGGCCGCGGTAGGTGTGCTCTGTCGCACCGACTCACTGCTGGTGGCAAACGCAGGCTTTGAGGCAGGGGGGCTGTACCGGGAGCGGATAATCGGCCACGAGATGCCGGCGGAGCTGCAGCGAATGATACGAAATTCCCACAGTGGAAACCGCGGCAAGATGTCACTTATGCGGCACACGCGAACATCGCGCAGCACACCACACCAGTGGATGCGGGCCCTGCTGATGAAACACTTAACCATCTCCGGTGAAACCGTTACCCCGGTTGCGCCGAGCGAGATTGACCAAGCTAGTTCCTGACTGACTTGCGGTAGGACCTGGGCGACATGCCCACCGTCTTATTGAACAATCGTGAGAAGTACAGCGGGTCGTCGTAACCCAGTGCCGCTGCCACCCCCTTGACGTTGAGATCGCCGCTGTCCAGCAGATGGCAGGCATGCTCCATTTTCATATTCAGAAAGTGTTTGATGGGTGAGTAGCCCGTGAGTGCCTTGTACTTATTGGAGAAGTGGTACTTCGAGAGCTTCGCAGCTGCCGCCAATGTCTCCAGCTCCAGCTGCTGCGACAGGTTTTCCAACATGAAGCGCTGTACTGCGTCCAGGTTGAAACTGTGCTGGTTAATCGCCTGTGCCCTGCGCATCTCCAGGGCTATCTCGGTCAGCAGGTGGCGCAATTGATTGGCAGCATTGATAAATGCCCGCGTGCTATAGCCGGTGCGGTGCACCTCCATGAGCCCGCGAAAATGTGCTGTAAGCTGCGGTGACACCCCCACACGCGCAACAGGCTTGCCCGCATCCCGATATCCCAGATACTGGTTAAAGATTGCCGTACTACTCCCTTGAAAATGCACCCAATAGATCGTCCAGGGGTCTGCGGCGTCTGCATGGTAACGGTGCACGACGCCCTGGGGCAGCAACAAAACCTCCCCCGCTTCAATGCGCCCGGACCATTCCGGGGTACTGGCGTAACCCAGACCATCCACGCAATAAATCAACAGGTTGTCGTCGTGGCGCTGGCGCTCCATACGGTGGTTATAAGCCCGGGGATAGTACCCCATACCCGCCGGATAACACTCCCGGGTCAGCGGGTGCCTGGCCAGTTTATTGAGCATAAAAGCCGGTGTGAGGAAGCGGGTGCCTTCTTCCGGCAGGGGCCATTTTGATGGTGCACTCATACAAAGTCCCGCAGTCTGTGGTCTATGAATCGAGATATTTATCAATATTAGAATTTTTCTACTCTACGCATTGTACAATCTGGAGGCGTCGGGTCGGGTGTGGATTGCCGGGACCGTTTGAGGCCATGGATGGCCGAAACGAGCCTACATGGATGTATTTACGGCGTGTCCCGACAATCCATACCCGGCCCGCCGCCGGCTCCCAGAGGACCAATACTAATAAATAGCAATATAGTCCATATAAAGCGCAATTTCCTCCCTTTGAACAAAACCACCCGCGCGATAAGCTGGCGCACAGTTTTTGATCAGCTAACCTAGTTTGGTGCGCACAACGTGTAGATGTGCACCAGAAAACGCCACAGGAGCAGATGAGCATGGAACAGAACCCGGAATTAGCAGAAGCGAAAAAGGAAATGGAAGCCATGGTGGCTCGTGCCCGTGTGGCGCAGGAGCAAATCGCCGACTATACGCAGGAGCAAGTTGACGAATTGATCACTGCCATGGTGTGGTCCATAGCTCGGGAAGACGTGTCGGAAAAAATCGCACAGTTTGCCGTCGAGGAAACCCAGCTTGGCAACTATGCAGGCAAATACCTGAAGATTCACCGTAAAACCCGGGCGACCCTCATGGATATTATTAACGACAAGTCTGTCGGGGTAATTGAAGAAGACCGTGAGCGCAATATCGTCAAGATCGCCAAGCCGGTTGGTGTTATTGGCGCGCTCTCCCCCTCCACCAACCCGGAGGCGACACCGGTCATCAAGGGTATCTCCGCAGTAAAAGGCCGCAATGCGATCATTATTGCGCCGCACCCGCGGGCCAAATTAACCAATAAAATGATCTGCGACTATATGCGTGAGGCCATTGTTGCCGTGGGCGGCCCGGCAGACCTGGTGCAGAGCATAGACGTGCCGTCTATGGACAAGACCAATGAGCTGATGCGTCAGTGCGACCGCATACTGGCAACCGGTGGCGAGGCCATGGTGAGCGCGGCCTATTCGTCCGGAACCCCCGCCCTGGGTGTGGGTGTCGGCAACGCGGTCATCACGGTGGACGATACTGCTAATCTGGATGAGGCGGCGGAAAAAATTCGTACCTCCAAGGTGCTGGATCTGGCAGCCTCCTGTTCCTCGGACAACTCGGTACTGGTTTTTGCATCGGTTTACGATGAAATGCTGGAGAAGCTCAAGCGCGAAGGCGGTTATGTCATTGAAGGCGAGGACAAGCAGAAGCTGCAGTCGGTACTGTGGGAAGACGGACATTTAAACGCGAAAATTGTAGCCCAGCATGCGCTGACCATCACCGGTAAGGCCGGCATCGACTTGCCCGAGGGTAAACAGTTCCTGATCGTACCGGAGACTGGCGCCGGCCCCGACTACCCCTTTTCCGGGGAAAAACTCACAGTCACCATGGCGCTTTATAAGGTCAAGGACATCGATGAGGCGATAGATCTCACCAATCGTATCCAGGCCTATCAGGGCCAGGGACATAGCTGTGGCATTTATTCCTACAACGATGACAACATCATGAAACTCGCCATGGGTACGCGCACCTCGCGGGTGATGGTCAACCAGCCCCAGTCCGCCTCCAACAGCGGAAACCTGTGGAACGGTATGCGCCAGACATTCTCGCTGGGCTGTGGCTCCTGGGGTGGCAACAGCATTAACCACAACATCACCTGGCGTGACCTGGTAAACGAAACCTGGGTGTCCAAGCCGCTGGACGTTCCCAAAGTGCTGCCCTCGGATGAGGAGTTGTTTGGCAAGGTGATGGGCAAATTCTAAAGCGCTCCACACGGAAGGTTAACGAGGAGTAAGGCATGGATTTTTCCCTGAGTGACGACCAGCGAGCGTTTGTAGAGACTGCACGCGCGTTTGCCGAGGGCGCCATGGCGCCCCACGCCGCGCGCTGGGATGAGGAATCGATATTTCCTCGGGAAGTGCTGCAGCAGGCGGGTGAGTTGGGCTTTATGGGCATGTATACACCCGAATCCGCCGGCGGTTTGGGTATGGGTCGTCTGGATGCCAGCCTGATTGTTGAGGAACTGGCGAAGGGTTGCACCGCGACGGCCGCTTTCCTCACCATTCACAATATGGCCACCAATATGGTGGGCAAGTACTGCAGTGACGGCACTATTGCCCAATGGTGTCCGGATCTGGTCGCCGGTAGCAAGCTCGCCTCCTATTGCCTGACGGAACCCGGTGCCGGCTCCGATGCAGCTTCGCTGCGCACAACCGCTGTGCGCGACGGTGACGATTATCTGGTCAATGGCAGCAAAGTGTTTATTTCCGGTGCGGGCGCCACCGATGTACTGGTGGTGATGTTGCGAACGGGCGCAGCGGGGCCAAAAGGGATTTCGGCCCTGTTGATTCCGGCGGACGCCGCAGGTATCAGTTACGGCAAGAAAGAAGAAAAGATGGGTTGGAATGCCCAGCCCACCCGGATGATCAGTTTTGACAATGTGCGAGTTCCTGTTACCAATCGCCTGGGCGAGGAGGGGCAGGGTTTTGCAATTGCGATGGAGGGGCTGGATGGTGGGCGCATCAACATCGCCACCTGTAGTGTCGGCACAGCCCAGCAGGCGCTGGAAGAAGCGACGGCCTACGTGCAGGAACGCCGGCAGTTCGATACCGCCGTAGCCGACTTCCAGGCGACCCAGTTCAAGCTTGCCGATATGCTCACTGAACTGGTCGCCAGTCGCCAGATGGTGCGCTTGGCTGCCAGCAAGCTGGATAACAAAGATCCCCAGGCTTCAACGTACTGTGCTATGGCCAAGCGCTTTGCCACCGACGCCGGTTTCAATATCTGCAATGATGCCCTGCAGCTTTTTGGCGGTTACGGTTATATCAAGGAGTACCCCATGGAGCGCCATGTGCGCGACACCCGGGTACACCAGATTTTGGAAGGCACTAACGAAATCATGCGGGTAATTGTCTCCCGCAAAATGTTAATGGAAGGTGCATTGGAGGTTATCAAATGAGTTTGAGCACATCGGAAAAACTGAAGGTAGAGCTGCGCGGGCACACCGCCCTGGTCACCATAGACAACCCCGGTGCCAATACCTGGGACACTGAAAGTCTGCCGGCGTTGAAAGACCTGGTTGAGAAACTGAACAATGAGAAAAATGTCTACGCGCTGGTGTTGACCGGAGCCGGGGAAAAATTCTTTTCCGCAGGCGCTGACCTCAAGCTATTTGCCGACGGTGATCCGGCTACAGCTCGCACCATGGCGGAGTATTTTGGCGAAGCATTTGAAACACTCGCTGATTTCCGCGGAGTCTCCATCGCTGCAGTAAATGGTTTTGCCATGGGTGGTGGACTTGAAGTGGCCATGGCCTGTGATATCCGTATCGCCGAGGAGCAGGCTCAGATGGCCCTGCCGGAAGCGCGTGTCGGCCTGCTGCCCTGTGCCGGCGGTACTCAGCGCCTGTCTTTGCTGGTCGGCGAGGGTTGGGCCAAGCGTATTATTCTCTGTGGTGAGCGCATCAATGCCGCTACCGCTGAGCGTATTGGTCTGGTGGAGGAAGTGGTGGCCAGGGGGGGGGCGCTGGAGCGAGCCCTGGCACTGGCGGAGCAGGTTGGGGAACAAAGCCCAAGCTCGGTGGCATTTTGCAAACGCCTGCTACACACGGGGCGCAACACAGTTATCTCCGAGGGTCTGGTGGCAGAGCGAGACCTGTTTGTCGAACTGTTCTCTACCGAGGACCAGCGCGAAGGCGTCAACGCTTTTCTGGAGAAGCGTAAGCCCGAATGGAAAAACGGCTGAGGTAAGCGCTAATGTCTGAAGCACCCATACTGTTTGAGGAGCACATCGCCGGAGCCGGGAAATTGGTTCGCGTTACCCTGAACGTTCCAGCCACACTGAACTCCCTCACCCTGGAAATGGTCGATCAACTGCAAGCCAAACTGGATGAGTGGAGAGACGATCCGGCTATTGCCGCAATTTTTCTCGAGGGTGCCGGCGACAAGGCTTTCTGTGCCGGTGGAGATATACAGGCGCTCTACGATGACGTAACTGCAACACCTGGTGGCCCTTGCGTATACGCGGAGAATTTCTTTTTACAGGAGTACCGGCTCGACTACACCCTGCATACCTATCCCAAACCGATTATCAGCTGGGGTCACGGCATTGTTATGGGCGGTGGGCTGGGTGTGATGGCGGGCTGCTCACACAGGATTGTTACCGAAAAAACCCGTATCGCGATGCCCGAGGTGGGTATTGCCCTGTTCCCCGATGTGGGGGGTAGCTGGTTTCTCAATCATATGCCGGGCAAGTCAGGCCAGTTTCTGGCACTGACAGGTGCGTCTATCAACGCTGCGGATGCGATTTATACCGGTATTGCCGACCGGTTTATTGGCAGTGAACGCAGGGAAGAGGTGTTCGATGCGCTGTTGCGTCAGAAATGGCAGGTAGAAGAAGCAGCTAATCATGCATTGGTGCGGCACACCTTACGTCCATTTGCCGAGCAGAGCGTGAGCCAGTGCCCTGGCGGGCAGGTGGAACCCCACCTGGGCTCGATCGCCACGCTGTGTGATGGGGATGACGTACATGAGGTCATCGACAATATTCTGCTCCAGCAGACCCAGGACCCCTGGCTGTCAGCGGCGAAAAAGAGTATGGGGCGCGGTTCCCCGCTGGCAGCGCTGGTGGCGTTTCGGCAGCTGCTTGAAACCCGGCATGCCTCATTGCGGGAAGTGTTCCAGGCGGAACTAATATTGGCCACAAATATTATGCGCTACCCGGAATTCGCCGAGGGAGTGCGGGCCCTGCTCATCGACAAGGATCGCAAGCCGGCCTGGCGTTACACATCCACACGGGATGTGCCGCCGGAGGTAGTGGATTCCTTTTTTCGTGCGCCCTGGGAACAGCATCCTCTGGCGGATTTGTAACAGCTTAACAGCGGAGTTCTGAACTATGGCAAAGGTTGCATTTATCGGGCTGGGCAACATGGGTGGCCCGATGGCCATCAATCTGGTTAAGGCGGGCCATGACGTTGCCGTGTTCGACTTGTCCGAGGCCGCCCTGGCGCAGCTCAAGGCAGCGGGCGCGACAGTGGCGACCAGTGCCGCCGAAGCCGCTACCGGGGTCGATTACGTGATCTCCATGTTGCCAGCGGGCAAACATGTGGCCGCCACCTATCTTGGGGACAACGGCCTGTTGTCACAACTGGATGCGTCAACCACGGTGCTGGATTGCAGCACCATCGATGCGGCCACTGCGCGTTCGGTGGGTGAGGCTGCTGCCGGGATGGGGATAGGCTTCATGGACAGTCCTGTGTCCGGGGGAGTCGCTGCGGCAGCCGCGGGCACGCTGGCATTTATGTGCGGGGGCAGCGCAGAGACATTTGAGAAGGCCCGGATAATCCTCGCAGATATGGGTAAGAATATTTTCCACGCAGGCCCGGCAGGTGCCGGTCAGGTCGCAAAGGGCTGTAACAATATGCTCCTCGCCATTCATATGATTGGCAGTTCGGAGGCTCTGGAAATGGGCGCTCGCAATGGTCTTGACCCGAAAGTGCTATCTGAGATCATGCTGGCCAGTTCAGGCCGCAACTGGTCTCTTGAAGTCTACAACCCCTACCCGGGAGTGATGGCAACAGCGCCTGCCAGCAATGATTACAAGCCGGGCTTCATGGTTGACCTTATGGTGAAAGACCTGGGGCTGGCACTTGAGATCGCTGAACAGTGCGATTTTGACAACCCCATGGGGCAGCTGGCCAAGGAGCTATACAGCCAGCATCAGGAGGCGGGAAATGGTCAGATGGACTTCTCCAGTATTCTGAAAAAACTTCAGGGCTGAGCGACCGCAGGGTGATGCGCCGTTAGCGCTCGCCCTCAGCTATTTCCTCGCTGTGCATTTGCAGTGTTTCTTGCAGTTTGCCCTCTACCCCCTGCGCCTTTTCTACCGCACTTTTGTAGCCTTGCGGAATAATACCTTGCTCACTTTCTTTTTCGGCGCATGCACCGAGCATCAGTACTGCCGCAGTAGTTGCCATGACTGTGGTGAATTTCATGTCGGTCTCCCAGAGGTGCTGCGGGTTTTATCGCCGGAGATCCGGCGCTGGTCGATACTCGCAAGGCGCTCATAATCATACGCGCTAAGTGTAAAAAACAAAGGGTATTCACTGCTGTGAATATAGTGTTTGTCGCCGTACTGGAACAGTTCCAGAGTCACTTTCCCCGCCAGACTCTCCACCGTAAATACCATGTCGGCCTCCGCGGAGGACAGATCGCGTTGTGCATCTCCTGACGCCAGGCCATCAATCTGGAGATTTCTCAGGGTGGAAAGCAATGCTTCCAGTTCGCGCTCCTCGGGCACCTGACCGATCCCGGACAGCCAACCGGCACCTTCCCGGTGCAGGCTGTAGGCATCGGCGCTGATGCTTACGGGTGCCCGGGTTTGCAAAAGACGTTTGTCCAGCCAGCCGCCATTGTGGCCGGGAGCATCCTGTGCGTTAAAAAGTACACTGTAGATGCCATTCTGGTCTTCATTGCGAGCATAAATTTTGCGAAAGCCCGGTGAACTGCCGAGGAAAAAAGTACCGAGCACAGCCTTGTCATCAAGTAAGCTGATCCGTCGCCTGTAGTGGTAGCTCGCAACTCTAAATCGCTGGCGCGCTGCAATCGAATTTGCCACCGGCCAATGGCCCTCACTCGCTGCCAACGCGGCAAGTAGCCTGTCGACCATGGCGACGTCTGCCGGGAGGTTTTCGAGTTCCGGAAGCAACCAGAGGTCGCCGACTTTTGCCAAAGCGGTTTCGTTATCGAATTCGTCTCCTACAACGATCGTGTCCACCCGGTCCAGTGGGAACGGCAACATGGGTGCAGGGGGTGCATATCCGGTTTCGTCGCCCGGCCAGTAAACTGCACCGATTAATCCAGCCTGAATTAGCAAAATTAGCAACAGACTGACAAGATTGCGCTTCACAGCTCAAGCCTTGCGGCGTAGCGCCGCTTGCGCAGCTTGCTGCGCAACCAGTGAACCAGTGCGAGAAAAATTAACCAGATTACGGCAAGACCATAGTTAATATACTCCACCATGGCCTGCGCCTGCTGCTCCATAGGTGGCAGCGTACGGTTGAAGTGCGCGCGCGAACGGATTCTGAGCAATTCGTCATCCTGCAATGCCCAGTCCAGGCTGTTGAGCAACAATTCCACCGGGCCGAGATACTGGGTTCCACTCGCCATTACCTGAGCGCTCAGTACCTGGTCATCCATGAAATCATTTGAGCTGTACAGCATGATACGCGCCGATTCGGGAGACCGGCTGAGCAGACCGGTAGTGCCACCAGCGTGTTTTTGCGGAGGTCTTTCGTTGAAATAGGAGTCGAATCTCCCCTGTAGCATCACACCCAGTTTATAGGGGCCGCTTTGGCGATCCAGCTCGGGAGAGGTCCCGGAGTTTTGCCGCTCGGCCTGGTTCGGGTCGCCTACCGGAGTGCCCGCCACAGGCATGATATCCACGCTGGTGCTCAGCCATGATCTGCGCGAACTGTTGAGCAGGGTGGTAAGCTGATAACCGTCGCGGCGCTCGACGTCGATGGGCGATGCCCAGGCCATCGTCAGCTGGGGTAGGTTATCGGTAATGGGGTGTTTGCGTGTCAGGCTGTCAGCTCTAAGGTCTATGAAGTAAGGATAATCCAGCATTTTTACATCTCGAAACTCATAGCCCGCTGCTTCCCTGACGACCGGTGCGGGAAACGCCGAGCTTTGCTGATCCAGTACCAGAGATTCACCGACCGACAGCCCCTGGTGTTTCAGCCAATCCTGCAGCCCGCTGTCCCAGTCTTGCAGGCGCAGTTCGCCATCGCTGAGTTCGGTGGTATAGGGGGAGCTGGAGATAATCACTGTGCCGCCGCGCATAAGGAACTGGTCTATCGCGAAGACAGACTGTTCGTCCAGCCTGTGCGGTGCAACGACTGCCAATATGTCCGCATCAGGGGCAACGGCCCCGTCTCCCAGGTCTTCAAGCCGAATGCTGTAGTCCCGGGCGATGGCCTCCTCGAGATTGTTGAAAGTCGGCCCGCCGAGTTTATAGCGAGCCATCTGATTGTCTACTTCAGGTAGAGACAATGCCACCGTGCGGGTAAAGCCGCTGGCAAACCGTTTAAGGCCCGCATCTAACACGGTGCGAAAATCACCCGGATCGAATGTGTCCGTGGGTAGTTGTACGACCTGGTTTCTGTCGGCGAGTGTCAGGTAGAAAAAGAACGCTTTTTCCTGGTCCAGTGCGGTCACCATCGGGCGAAAGCCCCACTCCTCGGCAATTTGTTCTGCTACTGCGCCGCCCCTGGCTTGTGGATCAATAAAACGTACGCTGAACTTGTCGTCGGAACGAGGCACTATTTTCTCCAGTTGTGCCCTGATCGATTTTTTGTATGCCAGCAAGGTCTCGGGTAACTGTTCGTCTGCCGAGACATAGGCGATGAGCTCAACTGGCTGGTCAATCCGCTCGAACAGGCTGCCACCCATCTGGTAATTATGCAGCACATTTTTAATCGCCCGGGTGATGTCGTACTCGGGGTTACGCAACAGGATGTCGGCAGCTGCATTGGCTGTTGTGCGCACCTCTATGAGATCTTTAAAATCCAGTGTCTGGTGCTCGTTGCCGTACTGTACGAGGATATTGAAATAGGAGTTCACCAGTGTTGACTGATACCGGTCTGCGATCTGGAACGGGGTAGCGTGAATCCCAAAGTGCTCGTTGGCCTCTTGTTCTTGTGCCGGATTATTCGCAGGGTCGATGAACTCCACGTGAACCCTGCCCTTGCCGGCAACCGCGTATTCCTGTGCCAGGTCCCGCAACTGTGGTACCAGCGGTGCCAGTAAGGGGTGCGTTTTGGCGCTGAAATACCCGCGAATAAGCAACGGCTCCTGCAATTGCTCGAGGAAGTGGTGAGTGGGTTCGGAAATGGAATAGAGGTTGCCCTCTGTCAGGTCCAGCCGAAGGCTGTCCATGCGGGCAAGCCAAATATTGGCGAATACCAGATTCAGCAGGATCAAGCCTGTGACAAGGCGCCAGTCATTGTGCCTGCTGGTGGCAGAGTTTCCGGACCAGCGTTGCCTTTCCAGTGCGTAAACATTCAGCGCAAGGAAAGCGACAGTCAGGCTCAGGTAGTACCACAGATCTCGCAGGTCCAGCACACCACGGGTAATGGTCTCGAAGTGAGCGCCACTGCCTAGCAGGCGCAGTGTTTCCCCGACAGCTGTGTCAAAAAAGTCGGTCAGGGTTGGGCTGCCCACAAGATATAGCAAGCCGCATACCACTACTGTGCCAATCAGACTGACAATGGGGTTGTCAGTGAGCGATGAGATGAACAGCCCGACACTGAGATAGGTTGCGCCCAATAAGCAGGCGGCGATATAGCCGGCCGCTACCGGGCCCCAGTCGAGATTTGCCATTAAGGCAACGCTTACCGGTAGAGGCAAAGTGGAAATCAGAGCCAGTAACAGCAGCGTAAAACACGCCTGGAACTTGCCGATAACAAAACACCAGAGGCTAGCTGGTTGAGTCAGCATGTGTTCCAGCGTGCCGGTCCTGCGCTCCTCGCTCCACATGCGCATGGTGAGTGCTGCGCACAGGAATATGAGCAGGATGGGCATCCATTCAAACAGCGGGCGGACATCGGCGATGTTGCGTGCGAAGAATGCTTCCACCCAAAAGAAAATGAAAAACGTGACCGCTGTAAAACTGGCCAGAAACAGCCAGGCAACCGGGCTGGAAAAAAACAGTAATACTTCCTTTTGCGCCAGCCTGCGGCTTACCCCGTTACGGGTCATCGCTGTTCACCTCGTGAAATACGGCTTCCAACCCCGGTATTACGGGCCTTAGCTGATACAGTCTGGCACCCGCCTTGACCACACACTGGGCGACATTATTAGCGGCGGTATTCATGTCCGAATTGTGGTGCAGCGTCAGCGTAAAACGGTAGCGGTTATCTTTATCGGTTTGTTGCTGCACAGATGATATTTGTGGCATACGCCTGAGATAAGCTGCAAGGGATTCTGAGGCGCGGTCCGTGTGCAACAGCAATGTCCTGGTTTGGTGCAGGCTGTCCAGGTGTTCGTCCAATGCCAGTTTGCCGTGGCGCAGCACCAGCACCCGATCACAGATGGCATCCACTTCCTGCATAATATGGGTGGATAGTATCACCGTTGCCTGGCGGGAAAGACGCCGAATGAGGCGGCGCATATGGTCGGTCTGCTGTGGGTCCAGTCCGTTAGTGGGCTCATCCAGGATCAGCAGTCGGGGTTTGCCCAGGATTGCCTGGGCTACCCCCACGCGCTGTTTGAGGCCGCGCGACAGGGTTGCCACCTTATCCAGCGCCCGTTTAGCGAGGTCGGTGGCCAATATTGCCTGGCGTACTGCCGGGTATATCTGGCCTGTCTCAATGCCTTTCAGCGTGGCCGAGTAATGCAAATAGTCGGCTACCATCATATCCGGGTATACAGGAAGACTCTCTGGCAGGTAGCCCAGTTCACGCTGGATACCGTGAGTATTGTCTGCGAGGGGAAGGCCGCCGATCCGGATGTTGCCGGCGCAGGGCTCCAGATAACCACTCAGCATACGCATGATTGTGGTTTTTCCGGCGCCATTGTGGCCCAGCAGGCCTACGATCTCGTTGCCACCAATGTGAAACGACACGTCGTCTACGGCAGTGGTATTGCCATAGCGGCGGGTTAGTGCGTTTACTTCAATCATTCGGTTGTTACAGCATCGTGGGTAATAAGGCTGTGTCCGCGCCCAATCAGGCGGTGAATAGTAACTTAATAATGAAGACAATGAGTACCAGGTTCAGTATCAGCCGTATCAGCTTCTCGCCACTATTTACTGCGAAGTGTGCGCCCAGGTAACCTCCGATGGAATTTCCCAGTGCCAGTGCCAGCCCGACCATCCACAGTATTTCTACGTTGCTGGCAAAAACGGACAGGGCGACTACGGTATAGACGGCGATAATAAAGACCTTGTGCATATTGGTACGCACCAGATCCAGGCCCATGGCTTTGTTGAGTATGGGCATCAGAATGAAGCCCACGCCTATCTGGATAAAGCCGCCCCAGAAACCCGCAGCTACCATCAGCAGGTGGCCCCGCACCAATTGTTTGCGGGTTGGCTGGTAATCAGTAGGGCGCTCTGCCGCACCCTTGTCGAAATACATTATCAGCATGACCGCCAGCATCACCACCGCCAGGATGCGGTTAAACCATACGCCATCAAGCCCGGTGCCCAGCAGTGCTCCCGCCAGTGCGCCGGGAACGGCGCAAGCGGCCAGTGTCAGGCTCAGCCGGAAATTGCTGAACCCCCGGCGGAAGAAGGTGGCGACGGCAGTGAGGTTCTGGGCGAGTATGGCGATACGGTTGGTGCCATTCGCGACCGGCCCGGGCAGCCCCATGAATACCAGAACAGGCACCGTCAGCAGGGATCCACCGCCTGCCATTACGTTGAGAAAGCCCGCCACGATGCCTACCGCCGTCAGCAGGCCGGCTTGCCAGAGCTCGAACTCGGCCATCAGTCTTCGGTCCAGGGCTCTCGCATGGTCACGAATTCTTCTGCCGCGGTGGGGTGGATACCTATGGTAGTGTCGAACAATGCCTTGGTCGCACCGGCCCTGAGAGCGATGGCTATCCCCTGCATGATTTCGCCGGCATCCGGCCCCATCATGTGAACGCCCACTACCCGGTCGGAGGCCTTGTCCACGATCAGCTTCATGAAGGTCTGCTCATCGCGACCGCTGATAGTGTGCTTCATGGGCTTGAATGTGGATTTGAATAGCCGAATATGGCCAAATTTGGCGCGCGCCTCTTCCTCGGTAAAGCCGACAGTCCCGATATTGGGCTGGCAGAACACTGCAGTTGGGATAAAGTCGTAATCTACGGTGTACTCCAGGCCGCCGAACTGGCGGCGTGCGAAGGACATTCCCTCGGCCAGGGCCACGGGTGTCAGCTCCATGCCACCGGTTACATCGCCTAGCGCGAAAATACTGGGTTCCGTCGTCCTGAACTCGTCATCGACAATCACAGTGCCAAATTCGCTGAGTTCTACTTGCACGTTCTCCAGGCCGAGGCCGTCCAGGTTGGCCTTGCGACCCGTTGCATAAAGTACGGTATCGGCCTCTATTTGGCTGCCGTCTGTCAGTCTGAGCTCGAGGCCACCGGGCCCTTGTTCGATGCTCTCCACGTTGACTTCAAAGCGCAAATCCACCCCGGTTTTGGCAATCTCCTGGGCGGCATGGGCACGGATATCCGGGTCGAATCCCCGCAAAAACAGAGGCCCGCGGTACAGCTGGGTTACCTGGGAGCCCAGGCCGTTAAATATGCCGGCGAATTCCACCGCGATGTAGCCGCCACCGACTATCACCAGGCGTTTCGGGAAGTGCTCGAGGTCGAAGATCTCGTTCGATGTGATAGCGTATTCGCTGCCCGGGAATGGCGGTATATGGGGCCAGCCACCAGTGGCTACCAGAATCTTTTCGGCGGTAAATTGGCGCTCGCCAACCGCCACGGTTTGGGCGTCGACAATACGGGCACGGCCATCAATCACCTCGGCGTTTACACCTTCCAGCAGTCTGTTGTAGATCGCGTTCAGGCGGGAAATTTCTGTTTTTTTGTTGTCGCGCAGGGTCGGCCAGTCAAAGGCCGGTTTGCTGCTGTCCCAGCCGAAATTGCGGGCATCGTTGAAAGACTTGGCGTACTCCGATGCGTAGACATACAGTTTTTTGGGAACGCAGCCTACATTTACGCAGGTACCCCCCATATAGCGATCTTCCGCTACTGCCACTCGGGCGCCAAAGCCCGCCGCCATGCGTGCGGCTCTGACGCCACCGGAGCCGGCGCCGATGACGAACAGGTCATAGTCGTATGTAGTCACAATTTACTCCTGGAAATGGGGTGCATAGTCTAACAGTCAAGACATCGGTACTGAACGAGTGGGGTACAACAATTCTGCAAATTGCCATATGCCCCGTTTCCCAGCTGGACGGGCCCCTTTACTTCCGTTTCGGGTGTTTTGACTGCATCGATTCCTATATTATGTGCGCCCCAAAACTATCGATACCCCTGCCAGGGGTTAATAGAAAGGTGAATATTATGAATACAAGGAAGTATCTGGCCGGGTTTTGTCTCGGTTTTCTCCTCCTCCCCGGGTTTACTGCGGCCGCAGATGCCGTAGATACCGAGCCGACACAGGATGAGATTCTGCTGAAAAGCGGCTCACGGATCCTGGGTACGGTCACTGGCGCGCGTGATGGTATGGTGACGATTGATACCGACTTCGCGGGCACTTTGAGCATTGAACTGGAAAAAATCGAGTCTTTACAGACCCGGGACCCGGTGCTGATCCAATTGGCAGATGAAACGGTGGTAAATGAACAGCCACTGGTAATTGAGGATGAACTGCTGGTAATCGACACTGCCGCCAGCCCTGCCCAGAGCTACGCCACCAGCGATTTATTGCTGGTCAACCCGGAGCCCTGGGAATTGGGGCAGGGGTATAAGTGGACCGGCCTGGCAAGCCTGGCCATGTCCGCTCAGCGCGGCAATACCGACACCGATGAACTGGATTACAGTCTGGCAAGTGTCTGGCGCAGTAAACAAGACCGGTACACCCTCCGTTATAATGGAGAGAATGATGAAAACAACGGGGTAACTACTGTCAAGAAATGGTATGCCCAGGGCAAGTATGACTATTTCTTTGACGGCCCATACTACGGTGGTATCCAGGCGTCAGCCGAACACGACAAATTTACCGACCTGGATTTGCGCTACGTCGTGGGCCCGTTCATCGGGCGTCAGTTTTATGAAGAGCCGATTTTCACCTTCTCTGGTGAGCTCGGTATTTCTTACGTAAATGAGACATTCATTGTTGCCGATGATAACGACTATCCTGCCGCCACGTGGGCACTGGATGCATCGAGCAATTATCTGGGGGGCAGTTCGCGCCTGTATTTCGAGAACCGCGGGATATGGAACCTGAAGGAGACCTCTGATTATGTTGTAAACACCACGTTTGGTCTTGCTTTTCCCCTGTTGTGGAGCCTGGAGGCAGCGGCGGAGATCCTGCTGGATTATGACTCCGGCGCGGTTGCGGGTGTGGACGAGCTTGATCAGACTTACCGGTTTCGGGTTGGTTACACCTGGTAAGGCGATGCATGAACGGAGTCATGCCCCACCCTGGCCCGCATCCATCGCGTGGTCAGCGGTTGGGCATTGCCAATGCGTACAGCGTCGATGCCTGTGCTTATGAGCGCTCGCCACGAATAAGACCACGGAACCAGTCCGACAGGGTTTCGTGTTTAAAGTCGGTGAATTCGCCCGCGTCCATAAATATGCCGTGTTCGGGGCAGGTTTCGTACCAGACATGCGCCTGAGTTGGATCCGACGTTTTTTCCATATCCTTACCACAGCGAGGACAGGCGATGTCCTCGACATTATCCCACTCCCTGCCGGTTTTGGCTTCCCCGGTATCCAGCGCGTCTCCCATCCATTTGTTCTTCAACTTTTCGGCTTCGCCGGTGTCGAACCAGAGTCCCTGGCAATTAGTGCAGCGATCGATAACGAGGTCGCTTCCATAGGTAATCTCGGTCATTCCGTGCGCACATTTTGGGCACTCGATACTATGTAAATCCGGGTTGTATTCCATCTACAGCACTCCAAGGACTAAAATCAAGTCAGATTGTTATCGCCCGCGAAGCGGGTGTTATTGGGTAATTCTAGCCCAATGCGAGGCTAATTTCCCGTTCCAGATTGGGCCTGATTATAATTATTACTGCAAGGAGCTTTCAGCTCGGTTTAATCTTGGAGCCTATACTCACTTTGATCTTCATTGAGGAACCACCATGCGACGAATTTGGATAGTGCTAGCTGGCATGCTGTGGACCGTGGCGTCCGTGGGGTATGCCGCTGACGACCCGGCGCGAGGCAAGCAGTTTTACGCGGCCTGTGCAGCATGTCATGGTGTTCAGGCAGAGGGCAACGAGAGTATGGGCGCACCGCGCCTGGCACATCTTGCGCCGGTATATATTGTGGCGCAGTTGCAAAAGTTCAAAGCTGGGACAAGGGGTGGAAGCGCAGTTGGTGATGGCAGCCGACAAATGGAGGCAATGGCCGCGACCCTGGAGAATGACCAGGCCATGTACGATACGGCGGCATATATTGCGACTCTGGAAAGTGCGGGCTCTGCGGTGACTATCGAGGGTAACATTGAACAGGGAGCCAGTTATTACAGGCAATATTGTGCCGCTTGTCATGGTCCGGCTGCAGAGGGGAATTCCGCCCTGAATTCGCCGCGTCTGGCCGGAGCGGATGATTGGTATATCGTTTCCCAATTGGAAGCATTTCGCAGCGGCTCCCGCGGTAACAATCCACAGGACCGCACCGGCAAACAGATGCGGGTGATGGCGGGTGTGCTGCCCGACACCGCTGCCGTTGAGTCTGTTGCAGCTTATATTCGCAGCCTGGAAGAATAGGTCGTGACGCGAGTGGCTAGCTACAATTATTGGCGTATTGTCCTGCCGATGTGCTTTGCCCTGTTTGTAGCTGCGCGGGCTGTATCGGCGGAGTTTGTGCTGAGTGAGAATTGCCCGCCGGGCTTCGAGCTGACCAAGGGTCATTGCGAATTACGCAGCCTTTATCAAATGTATGCGTCGCTGGAGGGGGCTGGGGTCGGTGGGCTCAAAACCGGCTTGCCGACTTATCGCGATGGTTACACACCACAGCAAATAGATTTGGGCCGCTACCTGTTTTTTGACCCCGCTCTGTCCGTTGACGGCTCCGTGTCCTGCGCTAGTTGCCACGATCCTGATCGGGGCTTCGCCGACGGGCTGGGTCGCAGTATTGGTGTCAGCGGTCACCCACTGCCACGCTCGGCTCCCACGCTCTGGAATGTTGCCTTCTTACAACGTTTTTTCTGGGATGCTCGCGCCGGTAGCCTCGAAGAACAAATGCTCGGGCCGCTCTATGATGAAAACGAGATGGCCAATACGCCCGACCAGCTGCTGCAAACACTCAATGCCCTACCGGCCTATCGAGAGCTTTTTCGCCAGGCCTGGCCACAGCAATTCCAGCAAGCCGACTCCACTATAAGACTGGAACAGGTTTACGCGGCGATCACTGCGTTCGAGCTGTCCCTCATCTCGCTAAACAGCCGTTATGACCAGTATGCTCATGGCTATGCCGATGCCCTGACAGGGCCTGAAAAAGAAGGTATGAACGTTTTCCGTTCCTTTGTCGCACGCTGCGCGGAGTGCCACACGCCGCCGTTGTTTACAAACCAGCAGGTAGCTGTGATTGGCACGCCTGACCCGGAGGGGATGGACTTTGATCCGGGTGCGGCGGAACCTTTGGGAGAACCCACATTGCGAGGCGGATTCAAAGTGCCATCGTTACGAAATATTGCGCTCACCGCACCTTATATGCACTCCGGCAGGTTTGCGACGCTGCGAGAGGCTGCCGAATTTTATACCGGTGGCAGAGGACATGCCGTTCCTCCGGGTGAAGAGCTTAAGATTCATTGGCATATTTGGGAGCCACGCTTGAGCGATGAGGAACTGGACCGGCTGGTGGATTTTTTAAACACCCTGACAGACGAAAGTTTCAAACCCAGTGTGCCGCTGGTGTTACCCTCGGGTCTTCCACCGGTTCATAACATACTCGCCCAGACGGGTGATTCCCCCCAAGAAGGAGCCAGGAACCATGAATAAGCTCACCATAATAATAGCCTCCGTGCTGTTGTTGTCAGGCGGTTACTACCTCGGCAAGTCCGGCCAGAAACCGGCTACCATCATTAAGGTGGATACCGAGCCCAAAGCCGCTTTTACCTCCTCAGGCGCGGATGAGGTTGCTGCTGCCGCAGCGGTGACGGTGCGCAGTCTGGTAACTCCCTCCAGCGGCGAGTTGATTATTGTAAAAGATGGCGAATCCATTCAGGACGCTGTAGTGGCGGCGAGCCCGGGTGCGGTCATCAAGGTTATGCCGGGAACGTATAAAGAAACCGTATATATAGACAAGGACAACATCACGTTGTCCGGTGTTATCGAGCAGGGAAAGTATCCCATACTCGAGGGTGAGGGCCTGCGCAACGATGCGGTGTTGTATTCTGGCAATGGCGTCACCGTGGAAAATCTCTACATCACACATTACAAGGGCAACGCTGTGATGGGGCAGGCGGGCAATAACTTTATTATCCGCAATAACATTATTGTTGATACCGGCGTATATGGCATTTTTCCGCAGCTGGGGAAGAACGGAATTGTCTCCCATAACATTGTTTCCGGGATTGAAGACGCCGCCATCTATATAGGTATGTCAGATAATGTAGATGTGGTATTCAACCAGGTGTTTGACAGTGTAGCGGGCATAGAAATTGAAAACAGTCGACACGCGCTGGTTGAAGGTAACTTCGTCTACAACAATACAGGCGGAATACTTGCATTTATTACTCCCGGGTTGCCGATAAAGACCTGCGGTGACGTGCTGATACGTAACAATTTTATTGTGGACAATAACCACGAGAACTTTGCCATTCCCGGGTCACTTGTCTCCAATATTCCCGAGGGAACCGGTGTGCTGGTAATGGCCTGTGATGATGTAGTGATAGAAGGCAATATCATCACTGGCAATAACTCTGTGGGGGTTACCTTTACCGACTTTACTCTGGCGGGGAACGCCGCGAACGATCCAGATTCCGATCCCTACCCGAATCGGCCAAAAGTCCTGAATAACATTATGCAGAACAATGGCAATGACCCGGCACCGGTGGTGCGCGCGGCTCTGGCCGCCGTGTTAACAACCACCGGCCCGGATATTGTTGACACGGTAGGAATGGACGACGGATGTATACTCAACCCGGAGCGTTACCGCACCATTGGCCTGGAAAAATACTCCGAGTGTGAGTTTTCCACTACGGCCAATGTTGCCAGCTATACATTACCCGAGCCGGTGCCGGCTCGTTCGATGGAAGATGTAGATAAGGGAAAGCTCGCCTATTACGGAGTGTGCGCTGGCTGCCATGCCTACAGCTCGAGGATGATTGGTCCACCGACGCAAATTATACAGGCCTTGTACATGGATAATCCCGAAGGCATTGCAGCGTATGCGGCCAATCCCGTAAAGAAGCGAGACGACTATCCAGAAATGCCTCCCCAGTCGCATCTCGATGACGAAACACGCATGGCGGCGGCACGTTATATGTTGCAGGTAAAAAATTAAGCTGCCGCTTTAGCGTTTATTGAAGATATTAAGGCCACCTTCAAGGTGGCTTTTTTTTTGTTGAAGATGGGATGCTGCACTTCTTTTATGAGATAAATTACCAGACGAATGTAAAAATTATTCGCCGATGAAAAACTGATCCGATGCGGTGAACCTGTTACTTCCGCGCATTTCTATTATGAGAGAACATGTCTGTTCCCCCCTGTGTGATAAAAGATGCAATTAGAAAAAATTACCGTGGAAAATTATCTTTCAATTTCTCGGTGCGTCTTTCGCGCTGTATTTGCAGTGTATTTCGAGATTACTATTGTTTTACGGACTGCGTTTCCCTGGAAAAATTGCGATGTATTTTCTCTGTGAGAGGAAAAGTGACGCGAAGTTTCTAACAGTGAAACGGTTTTACTCCGAGTGCAAAATTGTAAAAATGTTTTGTAAATTCTCGCTATTACGATCAAAAATTAACCGTTACATTTTTTTTATTTAGGCATACACTAGCTTTGCGGTATCCAGTACCACTATGGAGTGATTATAAGAATGTGGGAAATGGATCTGATACAGGCTGACAATATTACTCAGAAGGCCAGCTTAATAGTCGAGTAATTGCGGAAGAAGTTGATCGATTTTGATCATTGAAGCTAAAGATCAGAGCCACAAGCAGCATGAAGTCGAAGCGTTAACAATGTTAGTCCGTAAGATGAATGAAGCCGAAACCAGAAATGGCCGGACTTTTTCAGGACTGCGGAAAATATGTCACTGTTAAAGGGGATGCACTTATGGAAGCACGTAAAGCCAGCGCAGCAAAACGAGCGGGAAAGGTTGTAAGAAAATCTGCTGCCAAACCCAAGAAGAAGAAAGCTGCAGCCAAGAAAAAGGCGCCAGCTAAGAAGAAAGTAGCGGCAAAGAAAGCGCCCGCCAAGAAAAAAACTGTAGCGAAGAAGAAAAAGGCCCCAGCCAAGAAAAAAGCCGCTGCCAAGAAGAAAAAGGTCGTAGCTAAGAAGAAAGCTCCAGCCAAGAAGAAAGCTGCCGCCAAGAAGAAAAAGGCTCCAGCCAAGAAAAAGGCTGCCGCCAAGAAGAAAAAAGCTCCAGCCAAGAAAAAGGCTGCTGCCAAGAAGAAAAAAGCTCCAGC